>Ga0209636_10002953_pt1 | contig 17358 bp, 19 predicted proteins | sample DeeMarSWOR152_54_FD_187464 | JGI IMG/M metagenome (GOLD analysis project Ga0209636, IMG submission 187464) | Marine sediment microbial communities from White Oak River estuary, North Carolina - WOR-1-52-54 (SPAdes) (version 2) | ecosystem: Environmental > Aquatic > Marine > Intertidal zone >...
TGAATTAGTGATATGGATTCAAGAGAAAAATCATCGTTCATATCTTTCACATAGAAAAAAGAAACTCGAAAATATGTTATACTATAATAAGTGACGTTGTAGGATTAATAATTATTTAACAAAAATTTATACACTAGAATTTTTAAAAAAGTTAGAGTAAAATACTATCCGATTAAAAAAGTTAGAGTAAAATACTATCCGATAAATAAACACTTTAAAGCAAGAAACAATAATAAAAATAAGTGTATAACTTAAATCTTTTAATAATAATAATAATTTTAGCTTATTGCTATATTTCCTATTCGTTAATAATCCTTAGAAAGCATATAAATATCGGATAAAAATATTGTATCTTTTTTTGTGGTCTCCAGCATAATTGATTTATCATAATAACCTTCTTTTGTGAATTTCAAATATAATGTTTCATCTTCAGGTCTCAAAAGCATTAATAATTCAAAAATACCAGTAGTTTTGAATTGTTTTGAAATATACATTTCTATATTTGTAGGATCATCTATGGGATCAATGTTTGTTTGAATATTAAAATTAACATCGCTTAAAGGATTCTTTGTATTATTATTTTTTAATTTAGCTTTTATAACTAAAGGTGCAACATAATACCTTAATATCCTTCTAATATATGATCTGTTATTACCGAGATATAATTCAAGTTCTATTTCCTTTCCTTCTTTGGCATCAACTTTTAAACTTCCATCTAAATTTAAACTGAATGAACCAAAGTCTTTTCTACCACAAAATTTAATGTCATGAATTCCTGGATTAACTCTTATTTTATAATTTTTATATGTTTTACTCTTAGAAGTAATAAACTTTTTATTTCTTAACTTTCGTGCTCCAACATATACATGAATATGCTTAGATTTATAAATAGGATCATAACATTTACAGTTAATATTGATTGTTGAGTAGGGAACATTCTCTGAGGTTTCATAAAAAGTAAACCATTCATAAACCTTATATGTAAAAAAAATAATTACGACTCCAAAAATAAGAAATAATACTCCTAAACCAGTTCGTTTATTTAAATAAGAAAAGCCTATGGATATTAATGCTATTATAATAATCGCTAACATCCCAAGCGAACCAATTTGAAGTTCATACATATTCATGCCTTATCTTTTTAACAATTCTAAATTTTGTGTAAAACAAAACCCAAAGCAATATAAATAGAAAAAGAAGTTATCTTATTACGAAAAACACATGGCTAACCTGTAGTTTATGTTGCTGAAAAAATATTATTGACTTTATGTAATTAATAATTATTATATTGGATTATAAAAAACAAAGGGGTAAAAAAATTGCACCTAATTTTCTGAAACGTTTGTGCTAACTTGTCAAAACAGGGTTCGGTTCTGGTTCAGGAAACAGTTAGCGAACAAGAGGCGTCGTCATCATCGTAATCGTAATATTTTATTTTACTGTAATATAATAAATTTATTTAAAAAGTCAATATATTTTTTGTTGCTTTGTATTTTTTGGAATATCTTTTTTAGCGGTAAGCTTACTATGCTAGACAAATGAATCAATTAACCAAGCTAATAACCTTATTATCCCATGAAAAGTTTCAATCATCCGCCAATCGACGGAAATTCGTTATAGGCGTATTTTGAATTAAGTCATCAGGAAAGCCATTTCTCAAAAATTTATCATCTTTGAAAAAACATTTAGCGAGCCAAAACAACCAAATCCATTATCAACGGTGCTATAATCTGATCGGTAGGTATTTGGTTTAATACTTACATTATAGGTGATATATTCAGATAACTGTAAATCATAAGCATAGATGATTAATAATCCTGTTGATTCGCCGCTTGGTTCAATTGCTATTGTCACAGCAATATCCCCAACTTCTGGTCGTTGAATACGATCGGTATACGCTTTCTGCCCAATTATCAAATAGACATCATAAAGAGCAGTTAAGGACGTGAGATAAATAAATTGATAATTTCTGAATTTGTGACAATTGCAAATAACGACAATCTGAAAATAAATTGGGTAAGTTATTTTATCTCACGTCCTAAAGAATCCCGCATTATTGAAAATGAAATATTATTGCTATTAACATGGATCGCATCATCAACCATAACTGTCCGTAAGGGCAAAGGTGATAAAACCAGAACCATACCGCTGGCTCGAGCGCAAGAAGAATCACTCACCATAAGGCTGGAAGTGCGGAAAGACTATGCCAGAGAGATTAAATCAGATGCTCTGTTTATCACCAGGTTGGGAATCCGTACCTCTGGTGAGTCAATCTGTTAAATCATTAAAGGCAAATTAAGGCAGCTTGGTATCAATGAAAAAGGAATATCGGTCCATGCCTTAAGACATCTTTTTGCTTCAGCCTACAATGAAGCGACTCAGAATGATTTAGGGGGTGAGAAAAAATAAAATACCTTTATGCAGTCACTTAACTATTTATTTTTTATAATTTCTTAAGCCGCAAATTACCAAGTTATTTCTTCTCACCCCCTTTAGCTGGACTGAAAGAAATTACAGGTAATTCCAATTTATCTAATTTTGGGATCTATACTCACCCGACTTTAAAGCGCATTCAGGATAATTTGGAGAAGATGAAGATAAATAGAAATCGGTAAAACTACGATGGATATGTATGGGAACTTCTCCATCAATGAAATGCAGCAAGAGGCGGAAAGAAGATTTCAGGAGTAACTAATGCCAGCCAAATTAATTGACTTTAACCTTTGCGTTAAAGATAATTCTAAAACTAATCACCAATTATTCTCAACACTCAAACGCTCACCTAGAAATTATTTTATCCTGCGCCACCACCCAGATGACGATTTTCTCGATGACTAAATTCCTTAGCGTATATTTTCGCACGAATATGGGTAGTACCCTGAATTGTCGGTAAAGCAAGACATTACTTTACCTTTTTGTCGGTATGGGCAAAAATGCCCTAATAAAATTTTTATATTTTTCATTTTCTCCCTTAAGTTTATAAAAATGTATAAAAATAATAAACTATATAATATCAAATTAATTAATCCAGTGTAGATAGAAATTAAAGCTTTCTATCTCGATTGCTATCTTTATAAAGGTGGTCTCATATTAATATTTTGGTATAAAACCCAATTCTTTTATCCATTGTCTTACTTTATCAGCAAACCCATCCTTATCGCCTCGAATCTCTAAATATTTATTAAAATCATCTGCTGCTTCAATTTTTTGATTCAATCTTCTAAAAGCAAGTCCACGATGATAATAGGCATCGGCATTCTCGGGATCGAGTTCTATAGCTTTGTTATAATCTTTAAACGCTTCATTATAAAAATTGCTTCTTTGCTCTTCAGTTAATCTATCAGAATCCCCTGATTTTTCATAAAAAAATGCACGAGAGATATAGATTCTAGCACTCATTTTTTTTAATCTTTCTTCTTTTCTCATATTTTCAAGTAATTTTTTATAATCATTCGGGTCAATATATTCTCCATAACATTCAACCAGCTTAAATTCATTGAGTACAATTGCATGGGTATAATCCCTAAGAGGTTCTTTTCCTGATAAATACTTAGATATACCACGTAAATAATAGGCTTCAGAATTACTTGAATTTAATTCTATAGCCTTGGTGTAATCTTTGATTGCTTTATCATATTCACTCAATGTTGAAAAAACTTTCCCACGACTACAATATGCAGAGTCAGATTTAGGATTTATTTTTATAACTTTAGTGAAATCTTTAATTGCTTCGTCACATTTTACAAGACCTAAATTATCGTCTCCATGATCAAAATAATCGTTTGCTAACACTGCATAAGCAAATCCACGATGATAGTAAGATTCAATATTTTTAGGATCGAGTTTTATGGATTTTGTAAAATATATAATTTTCAGATTCAAGTCCTCTGTTACTAAACCTCTTTTAAGCCAATAAGATGATGTTTCTTGCGCAAAAAGAGCTGTCGTAAAACAAAGCACTAATAATAAAATCATAAAAGTTGAAGTTTTATATGCTTCTAATTTAGTTGTAGCTATAACTAATTTTATGAATTTCACAGTCTTCCACCTCCTATAATTCAAGTTGCTTTTTTAAAGAAATTAGGAGAAATGTATAATTGTCAACCTAATAGCACTGTTATTGTACAATCTTTACAAGCCAAACACGATCGATATCTTTTGTTCCTGTAATTATAAATCCATTATCTTTAGTTTTACAGATAGAATTAACCCCTTCATCTTCTAATTTATTGCCAAAAGACCAATCCCAAATTTTATTTCCACTATTATCTATTTTCGTCAATACAGCATCTTTTAAGTTAGAATTAATACCCTCGCTTTCTTCGTTTAATAAAATATAGTCACCCTTTTTTGTTATACAAAGAGAATTGCCACCCCCTAAACTTTCCCACTCTACGTTACCTTTATAATCTGTTTTTATTAAAGAATTTTCACATAATATTATATATCCGTTATCTTGTGCTTGAATAACAGATTTTCCTATCTCTGAATACGAATTATTAAAAATTTTTCCCCATTCTTTAATACCTTTATTATCCGTTTTTAAAAGCCAAACATGGCGTCCTCCTCCTACATAATTATGATAGGTAAAGCCTGTAATTATATATCCATTATCACTTGTCTGATATACACTAAAACCTCCATCGTGATTTCCCCTCGAAAATAATCTACTAAATTCAATATTTCCTTTGTCGTTTGCCTTTAAAAGTAATAATTCTTCTCTATAGGAAAGGGTTTGAAAACTTCCAGTAATTATAAAACCACCATCTTTAGTTTGACAAACACAAGTCCCTTTATCATTACCTACATCACCAAACTTATTAGACCATATTTCATTACCATTTATATCGGTTCTAAGTAAATAAACATCGCCCCCATATTTTCCTATGTATCCTGTTGTTCCTACTATCACAAAATCTTGTTCTCTTGTTTGAATCACACTATACCCTCTATCATTTTGATCCCCCCCAAAATATTTAGTCCATTCTTCTTTACCATTTTTATCAACCTTCTTTAGGAATATATTATTGCCGTAACGACGATTAAAAGCCTCACCAGTTATTACATATCCCCCATCTTTAGTTTGAATTACTGATTCTCCTCCATACATTGAATCTTCATCGAAGGATTTTTCCCATTGAATTTGTAATTTTGGATTCTTTTTTGAATATATAGTAGATTTTGAACACATACATATAATGAAAAAAGATACAATTAAATACGATATAATATTATTTTTTTTCATTTAATCAACTCTTTCTAATCTTATGCCTAATGACAGTGCTGTACTTCCCGCCGATATATTTCTACCAAGATTTAATAAAGAAACCAAGAATCAAATTTACCAACATATTTCTGGAAAATCACCGCACTGAGGAGGATCAGTACAGGTACATTGTTATGCCTAACATATTAATAATATTAATGTCTTGTAGGCCAGGTAGGATAATAATCATTCTTCATTTCTCCTACTTCAGGAAAATATTTTTTTCTTATACCTGATCCAATACTGTATGTTGCGGTACCTTTATATATGATTTTACCGTCTTTATAATGTATCTCCTCTATTAGTATTTCAGATGTACTAAATAAAGGGCTAATTAATTTTGCTTCAGCAAAGACAATATTATTAGATGTGGTTATAGCAGCAGAAGGAACTCCAAAAACCAACTCAATACAATTATTATATTTATAGGTGGTTTCTAAGGAATTAATAATTTCTTTTAATATAGCCATTGTACAAATTTCTTTTTTCTCAATTTTATTAATTATTCCATCTGGTGTATAATAACTAACATTATAAGAAATTGCCCTTAAATAAATGTCATCTTTAATATTAATATTTTCCATGACTACTCTATTTTCAATATCTTCTACTGAAAAAAGAATATTCTTTTCTGTAATAATAGGTGATTTAGCACTTACAGTGTACCCTCCACCATATTGAATAATCCACATTGGACCTGATGATGAACGTAATGTTTCATGCATACAAATTATAGCACCACTATCCATAATTAAATATGGATTATCGTTTAATACAATTAGAATTGCTTCATCGCTATCAACTCTTAAATCTTTTATTGGCTCCATATTCAAATATTCATTTGGAGCATTTTCGATTTCCCAACCACAGATAATTTCTGGTTGTCCATGTTTTCCATCTACGATAACAAGTAACAACTTTTTATTAAAACGATATAAAAAACACCACCGATAACTTTGTATATATGTTTGCCAATCAGATTTAGCATAAGCTTTATTTGCACCAGAACTGATATATATTAAAGCGGCCTTTTTATTCCATTGTAAGGAATAGATATCAGCAATAATAAGTGCAGCCAAAGCTGTTAATGGTACTTCATATTTACAAGGGGGAACTGAAATGGATAATACAGTATCAAAAGAGAAAGTTAAAAAACGAATATCATCATATTCACCTTCTTTTTTTAATTCAAATGATACTGCTTGACAAAAATCAGTTCCTTTTTCATTTGATTTATAGATAGTGGTTTCGTATTTTGGCCCGATTTCCTTGGGTCTCGTAATAATTGTCCAAATATAAGCGGCTATAAGACTTGCTATCACTCCAAAAATTATAGTCTTAAAAATTTTACCTTTTAAAATGCATAAAATAAAATTTATAAATTTATTAAATAAATTTATAAATATTTTACTTTGATACTGATACAAATAATGAAAATAATTAATTGAATTTTTAATTAGCTTTTTACATTTTATATATATAACTAACATAAGCGTTGAAATAATTTAATCAGACTTTTTTGTTGCAAATCTTTTCTGTATAGTTTGTGTAAAAGTTAATTTATAATATTCTTCACCTATTAAACCAATATCTTGATGATATCTTGGTAACTCATGGAAAAATGGTAAAATAGTATAATAATTACCTGCAACTATATCGTCTCCTAGAGATAAGTTAAAATCAAATTTGACTGAATCAAGATTTTCGATCGACATTTCCAATAGCTCCATATTAAATCCATGTGAATTAGCATGAAACTCTCTGCTTTGTCCAGGTTTAATAACAGATGTCCCATTTTTCAATATTTCTGGACTAAAAAAACAATCTTTTGGATCTACATACCAAAATTTATTAATTCTATCAAAAACTAATGGATGTTTTCCCGTGTTTTTAATTGTAAACCAAATATAAAATACATCGCTCGATATATACCACCCTATAGCTGCTCGACCATTTATAAGCAATTCATGTTGAATTTTTTCTTTTGAGCAAGTAAGTAAAGTTAAGCTGATTAAAAATATTAACTTTTTCATGATTATGCTCTTATTTTTTTGTTGTTATAACCTTTTTTATTTAATTTATAAACTACTTTTAGCATTAGTTTTAGATTCTTTAAATCCTTTGATCAAATATATTTTACTGTCACGCTCAAATTACCACCACTAGAGGTGGTGGTTTTCGCTTCGCAATAAAAGTATCGTTACAAAAAGAGATAAAATTATTGAACATCACCTTTCTTTAAATCCTTTAATCGAAAAATCATGGTTGTAATATCATCAACTTTTTGTTCTAAATAAACTAAACCCTTGCCTTTCTGATACCAAGAATCTTCAATAAATGAATGTTGTATATATCCTTTATCTTCACCAGAACTAACTGTACGTTTAAAATGAAGTGCTAATTGATCCTGAAAAGGCTCAAGACCTACAAATAATAATTCATCTTCACCTAGTGAGAGTACAGAACCAGGCTTAGCAATAAAGAATAATAATTGTATATAATATCCACCTCTTACATTTTGTACAGGTGCACCAGGCATATGAGGAGGATAAGTTATTACAACATGGGCTGCATTACGACTATAAGTATTAATTGCCCAATAGACTTCTTTAGCATACTTAAAAATACCAAGCTCATCTTTGATAACACTTAATTTTACTCCCTGAGGGTACTCTAACGGTCCTTGCTTCGCGGCAGTTTTTTCTACTTCAAAAATTAACAAATATGTTTTTTTCTCTTTTGTATAAGTACCTCGTATATCATAACTGAAAACATTATCTCCCAATGGCCATGATTCGATATGATAAAATAAGGGCTGATTTTTCACAATAATTTCATAAGTCCATCTTATGTCTAATTTAAATGGGAAAAAATCTTTATATGATTCCTGTTGACTAATGAAATCTTTATAAGCTTGACTGGTAGTGATTTGCTCTATTTTTTCCCGCTCTTTTACATCATTATCACTGCAGACAAAAAAAGAAATAGCAAACAATAAAAAATATAAACTCTTTCTTAATGGTCTCATTTTATCCTCCTTATTATTAAAAGGTATAACATTAAGTTTATACGGATGAAAAAATATTATTGATTTTATTTAACTTTTTATTAATATATAGATTACAGAAAACAAAGGTGTAAATAAATTCTATGTTATTTTCGGAAGCGTTTGAGCTAACTGGTCAAAATCTGGATTCGGTTCTGGTTCAGGAAACAGTTAGCGAACAGGATGAGTCGTCACAGTCATAATCGGAGTATTTTATTTTTTTGTAATATAATAAATTTAATTTAAAAGTCAACATATTTTTTATTTTATTTCATCAGGATTATATTCTTTAGTTGAAAGATGACATAAAGCCAGTTATACAAAATACCAGATAAATCAATTGATAAATGATCTTATAACCTTTATATCCCATGAAAAGTTTCAATCATACGCCACTCTGCGGATATGCGCTATAGGCGTATTTTGAATTAAGTCATTAGGAAGGCCAATTCTCAAAAAGTTATCATTTTCGAAAAAATATTTAACGAACCAAAACAGCCAAATCCATTATCAACAGTGCTATAGTCTGATCGATAGCTATTTGTTTTGATAATCACATTGTAGGTAATATATTCAGATAACTGTAAATCGTAACCATATATGATTAATAATGCTGCTGATTCGCTACTTTGTTAAGGGGGTGAGATAAAATAATTGCTCATTTTAGCTTTATAAGTCGTTATTCTTTTATTAGTGAAAAAATCACATATATCCCAGTTATTTAATCTCACCCCCTTAATTTCTATTGTTACAGCAATATCCCCAGCTTCTGGTCGTTGAATTCGATGGGTATAAGCTTTCTGCCCGATTATCACGTAGACATCATAAAGAGCAGTTTAGGACGTGAGATAAATAAATTGATCATTTCTGAATTTGTGACAATCGCAAATAACTACAATCTGAAAATAAATTTGGTAAGTTATTTTATCTCACGTCCTAAAGAATCCCGTTTTATTGAAAATGAAATATTATTGGTATTAACCAGGATCGCATCATCAACCATAGCTGTCTGTAGGGGCGAAGGTGATAAAACCAGAACTATACCACTGGCTCGAGCGCAAAAAGAATCGCTCACCATAAGGCTGGAAGTGCGGGAAGACTAGGCCAGAGAGATTAAATCAGATGTTCTGTTTATCACCAGGCTGGGAACCAGGCCCAAAGGTGAATCAATTCGTAAAATCATTAAAAGCAAATTAAGGCAGCTCGGCATCGATGAAAAGGGAATATCAGTCCATGCCCTATGACATCTTTTTGCATCAGCCTACAATGAAGCGACTCAGAATGATTTAGAGGGTGAGAAAAAATAAAATACCTTTATGCAGTCAATTAACTATTTATTTTATATAATTTCTTAAAGCCCAAATTACCAGGTTATTTCTTCTCACCCCCTTTAGCTGGACTGAAAGAAATTACGGGTCATTCCAAATTATCTAATTTAGGTATCTATACTCACCCAACTTTAAAACGCATTCAGGATAATTTGGAGAAGATGAAGATAGATAGGAATCGGTATTAAATTATATGGGAACTTATCCATCAATGAAATGTGGACAGAAGTAGAAAAAAGATTGCAGGAGTGAACGAACACCAGCATCACTGGCGGCTGGGATGGATTTTCACCTTTTGCTATAACTTTGGATGCATTATTCTTTTCTTTGCTAACTTCAATTTCGGTACAAAGCTTCGTTTTATGACTCCACTATTTGACAAACGGCTTGCTACTTTTGGACGAGCATCAATCAGCAATGCACTTTTCCTCAACTTTGCTACAAATTTTCAGAGTGTTCAGGCGGGCAAACATACCGTCCGCTTCATCGTCCGTTAGTATCCTCATGCTATTTTATGAGCATGTGCATAAATTCGGATTGCAGCCGTTAATTGATGCTCCCACCCGCTCCCCTGCGCCTTGAACCAATCTAGAACTTCCTGTTCAACTTCCACTGTAACTTTCACTTTTGGCTTTGGCATTCGCCACTTTGCCGTCGCAAAAAAATTGTCGGTTAAAGGTGGAATGTCTGATGTATCAATCATATCATCAGTCATTGCATCAATACGCTCCAAATTCGTTTTTATAGTAGTACTCAAATCGTTTTCGCTCATCTTTTATCGCCATTCGAACTTCACCAAAGTGATCCTTGTTTTATGTTGTAGGGTGTCGTACTAAAACCATTAAAAGTAACTGATAACAGGAACATTCATGTCGCTGTTATAATTTTCAAGTAATGTAATTATTTTTGGTAAATATTGCAACAAGAATTTTCCTCAAACTTATGCGACCATTTTTTCAACTTTTGTCGGCAGTTTAGTAAGAATTAATTCACTAAGGTCTAATTTCTTTGTTGCGTTGTCAATATCTATTCCCACTAAATTGTTATGTTCATCATAATCTAACACGATCCCCTCAGAAATTTCTATACTCTCACTACTTGTTTTAGAGGATAGATCGATATACAATGAATCTGTTTCAGGATAATAGTTAATTTTCATAATTTAAAACTCCGATCTGGAAATGCGTTATGAATCGTTTTTTTATCGTCTAAGGTTATTACTCGTAAAGCCTTACCACCCATTTCAATTATAAATCCCCAAAAACGATACCTATTTTTTTCTTGCCTCTCAACTTTAACTGGATTTTCAATAACTCTAATACACCACTCTTTTTTAATGTAAGGTCGCTTTCTTAAGACTTCGTTTTCAAAATATTCTGTGAATTTATACTCTTCCATAACTTAAATCATTTTCAATATTTGGGAGCGGCATTCTGTAATTTGAAAATCAAGAATTATCTGGTAATTGTAATTTATCTATAATTGAATTTAATATAACAAAATATCTCTCAATTGTCAAACAAAAAATTTCAATATTACGGACAAGTTTGGAATTTGACCATTTGGAACTTGGAATTTGCAGCTTTCTGCCCGATTATCAAGTAGACATCATAAAGCGCAGCTAAAGAATCCCGTATTATTGAAAATGAAATATTATTGTTATTAACCTGGATCGCATCATCAACCATCACTGTTCGTAAGGGCAAAGGGTGATAAAACCAGAACCATACCGCTGGCTCGAGCGCAAAAAGAATCGCTCACCATAAGGCTGGGAGTGCGTGAAGGCTATGCCAGAGAGATTAAATCAGATGCTTTGTTTATCACCAGGCTGGGAACCAGGCCCACAGGTGAATCGATTCGTAAAATCATTAAAAGCAAATTAAGGCAACTCGGCATCGATGAAAAAGGAATATCAGTCCATGCCTTAAGACATCTTTTTGCTTCAGCCTACAACGAAACGACTCAGAATGATTTGGCTGGACTGAAAGAAATTACAGGTCATTCCAATTTATCTGATTTAGGTATCTACACACACCAGACTTTGAAGCGCATTCAGGATAATTTGGAGAAGATGAAGATAAATAAGAATCGGTAAAACTAAAATGGATATGTACAGAAAATTATTCATCGAAGAAATAAAAACAGAAGTGAAAAAGAGTTTATAGGAGTGAACGAACGGTTTATACAAATAATTATAAAACAAGTATATAGAACATTATCAATTTACATTTGTTTAATTAACAACGAATCGAGATTAAACTTCTTATAAATTTTTGGGATAATCGTATCAAATAAATAGGATGCAACAGAAATTGAACGTTCACATAAATCATTTTCTATAAATAGTCCTTGATGAATGATTTTGTTTCTTAATTCCTGCAGTTCTAAAATTTCTTCCCAAAAAGATTTTAAACAACCTTCTCTATATATTTCTCTAAAATTGATTCCTGATAATTCGAATAATACATCATAATAAAATTTTGAAACATACTTGAGGCTTTTTTGTTTGAATGTATCTTTAAAAAGTAATTCGGTCGCTCTTTCATCTACAGAAAGTGAGAATAAAATTGGTTTCAAAATAACCATCTTGATCCCTGTTTCTATAGAAATATAGGCATGTAAAAAAGATGCTGTAAAAAAGTTGGAACTCAATAAAAATTTTGCTTCTTTAAAATTTAATAATGGATCTTTTAAAAGATCTTTATTTGACTTGTAAAATTCAAAAACTTTATTATAAATATACTCTTCTTCAAACTGTTGTTTGAAAAAATTGTATAGTTCTTCCATTCCTTGTTCACGTTCAGCGTCTTGTATGGTATCAGTCACTATTACTCCGACTTTTTGTTAGCATTGATATTTGGTGGAATTCCAAACTCATTATAGTCAAATTCAGCCAGAGCCTCTTCAAATTTAGGGTCTAACCAAGATTCAATAACATTAACCATAGGTTTTGCTGGTGTTGAATATTTTTTTATTAATCTTTCTCTTTTTTCAGCAAGGTGAGTTATATCTCGAAGAAATATTCCCCTTCTAAATTTTATTAATCCTTGCGTTAATACAAATAAAGTAATTATCCAAATAAAAATATAAACAGTATTATATACTATTTTGTCAAGTAGCTGGATAGCATGAAGTAAATTTATCAGAGGATCCATGAGTTGCACCAAAGCGATACCTAGAATTAGAATACAAGCTGAAGTAAGCAAATTATAGAGCGAATCCAACTTGTGACTATTTCTACTCTCCAAATCTCTTTGTAATTCGATTACTTTGTCTCTCTTTAATTTTTGTTTTTGAAGAATTTTCTTATTTCTTCTTTTCTGAATTTTGGCTTGAATGCTTTGAATTTTCGGTGTAATTATAATGAAAAACAATCCAAAAAAGAAAGTTACTATTACACCAATTAGAAAACCTGGTTCTTTTAGGTAATTTATATATTCTTCCATTAATTTAACCTTTTATAGAAAATAAAGGGAAAAAAATTTGTTTAAAAACGGACATTATTTTAATTTTTTTATTAGATAATGAATTTAGATCAAAAAGTCAAATTATCTTTTCTTAATTTTTATTTTTCTTTGGATTATTTTAATAAAGGTAAGATGACATAAAGAGCAGTTAAAGAATCCCGTATTATTGAAAATGAAATATTATTGGCATTAACCTGGATCGCATCATCAACCATAACTGTCCGTAAGGGCAAAGGGTGATAAAACCAGAACCATACCGCTGGCTCGAGTGCAAAAAGAATAGCTCACCAAATGGCAGGAAGTACGTGAAGACTATGCCAGAGAAATTAAATCAGATGCTTTGTTTATCACCAGGCTGGGAACCAGACCCACAGGTGAATCAATTCGTGAAATCATTAAAAGCAAATTAAGGCAACTGGGAATCGATGAAAAGGGAATTTCTGTCCATGCCTTAAGACATCTTTTTGCCTCGGCCTACAACGAAGCCACTCAAAATGACTTGGCTGGACTAAAAGAAATTACAGGTCATTCCAGTTTATCTAATTTAGGTATTTACACTCACCCGACTTTAAAGCGCATTCAGGATAATTTGGAGAAGATGAAGATAAATAAGAATCGGTAAAACTACAATGGACATGTATGGCACATAATCCATCGATGAAATGCAGCAAGAGGCGGAAAATAGGTTAAGGGAGTGAACTGCGAGAATCACCTGCAAAAATTGGCACAGCTATTTTATGGTCGGATAAGCAGCCAGCGAGCTATATCCATCAAAGGAAGATACTATTTAAACCACACCAAACCGAACCCAGCATCCTGGTTTCTCAGAGTCGAGCTCTCCAGAAGGTTTGAGATCTATATAAACGTTACTGCTTACTCTCCCATTATCTGTTTTAGCAACTGTCATCAGTATCGTTACGATTTACCTCGTCCACCTGCTTGGCGTGAGTCGCTTTTCTTCTTTGTTGGATGCTAAAATCATTTTCAGTGAACGATACGTTTCATTTTAGGTATAATCTACGTATATATGTCTAGATTATTGGTTTCAAATAATTTTCTCAATAATTTGCCAGATCGCTCAAATATATCTTTTCTGAGCCAGTCATTTAAGTTCCAATTTTCTCTTGGATACCATTGATTTAGAAAATTCAATGTAGTAAAAACAGAGTCTTCTAATGCGCTTGCGATTGCTTCAAGCGATAGCCAATTTGAATTGAGTTCACTTGGGAATGCACCAGAAATATCAAGATATCTTCGGTATAGGAGATTAGGTTCACTATGATCAGGCTCTCTTCGACGTTTACCAACAAATTGTTTCCAACATTGTGGTAGAATAGAGTATTCTTGGGCTGGATACTCTCGTCTTTTATGAATCTCTTCGGTTGTACTCCATTCGTATATACACCAATCTGATGACATATATCCAGGTGACAAAAATGCCAAGGTAAATGCACTTCCATTAATCCCATCCCTTAATTTCTCTGCAAGCTCTGAAAATTCGTAATGTGGCCGACGTAAATACCAACCATCATAAAATACTGGACAGAAAGTTACACCCTGTTGTTGTAATATTCCTATAAACTCGTCAATGAATGGCTTAACAAGGCGCACTTCTTTTTCTCGTGTGGTGTAACTTATGAAACAATGCCATTCGTATGGACTTGCTGACTTTTCTAACACGGAACTTCTCATTTATTAACTCCCTTATTCTAATGAATTACTGTAGTATAACTGACAGGTATTAGGTTTATATATATAAAATTTGGAATTATAATTTTAACATTAAAAATATGTAATGTTTTATTTTTTTAATATAATAAATTTATTTGAAAAGTCAACATATTTTTTCTTGATTTTATTTTTTGTAATATCTTTTTAATGGCAAGGTGACATCTAGCATCCAGTATCAAGTATCGTTTTTAAATTCTTAAAATATCATTATACTGCCTAAAATGTTTAATAGCAAAATAATCAGTTGTTTCTTCTCAAAGTGTTATCATCTTTGAAAAAATATTTAACGACCCAAAACAACCAAATCCATTATCAACAGTGCTATAATCTGATCGATAGCTATTCGTTTTGATAATTACATTGTAGGTGATATATTCTGATAACTGTAAATCGTAGGCATAGATGATTAATAATCCTGCTGATTCACTTGCTGCCTCAATTGCGAGTTTTACAGCAATATCCCCAGCTTCTGGTTGTTGAATACGATCGGCATAAGCTTGCTGCCCGATTATCAAGTAGACATCGTAAAGAGCGGCTAAAGAATCCCGCATTATTGAAAATGAAATATTGTTGGGATTAACCTGGATCGCATCATCAACTATTTTGGGTACCGATGGAACCGTGGTTCTTGAAGTGAGTTCTGGATAGCCTTGTTTGAAACAAGAAATACCATACGTATGTCCTGCAATGGGGTAAAAATCTGGATGGCGATATTCAGATGTGGGAAATGCTGAATCGAAATTGGTATAGCTTAACGCTATGGTATTCACTATGGTACTTCCTTCATATTCGAATAATTTAACAGAGGCATCGGTAACACGAGTGGTGTCAGGGAAATAAGAATAAGCCCAGGCTTGTTCAAGGTGAACGTAAGACATCGGCATTCCGTTTCTGACGTCTGGTCGCAAAACTCCGAAGACATTCAGCATGGGCTTATGTTTGTGCTTGTCGATATAAGAGGGCCTGGGGCCCAGGCCCGTGATTGGATTTTCGCAGGCAGTTAATAGAATTAAAAGCAAAATAATTTGTAAATGCCATGATGATTGTACGAATGATTTCTTAGTATTTGTGAACATTTGTTTTCCTTTAAAAAAATGATTTACGATTAACGATCAACGATTTTTGATTTACGATCTATTTTTGATTTACGAAGGAGTGCTGCTGGAAGAATCGGAGATCATAAAATCAACAATACTTCTAAAATCGTATATCGTTAATCCTTGTTCTTAAATCAAAAGCAGTATCTGTTGCTACCAAGGTGTTAAAAGCAAAAATAAGGTAACTCAAAGAACTATTTGATCTTTAAAATAAAAACATCGTAGATGTTTAATTATTGTAGTAAAGATCACCCACCCAAGTACGTGACCCTCGTAGAGGATCAATAAAACCACTCGACATAAGATGAGAAATGATGAACATAAGATTATTAATCCTCTACGAGGATTTAGGACGCAAGGATAAACTAATTATTACAATAATAAATCCTCTACGAGGATTCAGGGCTTTCGGATGATCTCACTACAATAATAGAATCCGCTACAGCGGATTATTCATAAAAATTATAAATAAAATAAAAAATGCCTTATTTCGATGAACACCATCGAACGAAGACCAAGAATCCCGAAATCCAAATCCCGAATCACGTTTTTTAATTGAGAATTGTGAATTGATAATAGCTAATTGTGAACTATTAATTAAAACCTCAGCCTTTGCCTTAGCCTTGTTTTTTAATTAATTGTGAATTGTCAACTTTCTACTTTAAACTTTCAACTTAAAACTTTATCGTATAACCAGCACTAAACTCAGGAAAATAATTCGTTCCCAGTCCGTATAGTTTTCCTTCATCTACGGGAAAATAAAACCAGACATTTCGGTGAAACAGAAAAAGCAGGTTACCAAAGGCAACGTTTACGTAAGATTCTTTGGCTCCTAAAAACTCAGCCAGGTCGGCGGCAAAGCCTTTCCGAATTCGTTTTTGCAGCCCCAAATCCAGCCGAATGTAGATGGGAAATCGGACGTTATTTTTACTCACCGTATAATCGGTGGGATAAAATGCATAATCCCCAGTCAAAGGATCATAGTAGAAATATGATTTAGTCGATACTTCCATTGTTTTGGGCACGCCAGACATAATTCGAAGCGTTCCACTGTAAGAAAGCGCTGGATGGATTTGATGATTGATCATGGCTTTAAACGAATGGGTGCGATCATAGTCGAACAAAAAAGTCTTGCCTTGCATTAAATGGGGATAGCTCCGAGTCGACCTGCTCAGTCCATAGCTTACCCAGCCTGAAAATTTATTCCAGGTTCCTTTCCAGAGCAGCTCCACGCCGTAAGATTCTCCTTTGCCCTGTTTTAATTTATCAGAAAATCGATAAGCCTCATAGGTGCTAATATTGTAATCGAAAGTATAAACTCGGGAAATATCTTTGTAATAAAAATCAATGGAAAGTTGTGAATTGCCGCTGATTGCTTTTTCAAATCCCAGGATATAATGGGTCGATGCACAGGGTTGTGTTG
>Ga0209636_10002954_pt1 | contig 17355 bp, 13 predicted proteins | sample DeeMarSWOR152_54_FD_187464 | JGI IMG/M metagenome (GOLD analysis project Ga0209636, IMG submission 187464) | Marine sediment microbial communities from White Oak River estuary, North Carolina - WOR-1-52-54 (SPAdes) (version 2) | ecosystem: Environmental > Aquatic > Marine > Intertidal zone >...
CCTTTTCTAGGCACAGTGCCCGGGCCTGATGGTGAAAAAAATGCCTACAGGACGACTACCACTGGAGGCCATATAGATGAACTCTGCCGTTTCGCTGATGCCAACACGATTTTATTGGCTCAGGTTACCCCTGAAGAAGCTGAAAAGAATCCTATTGCCAAGGATAATCGCCTGCGTTTGGAAGAGAATTTTAAAATACTAGAAAACAGCACGGACCAGGATGGAAAACCCTTTAAAATCGTCCGAATGCCTCATCCCGAGATAGTCTATTATACCCTGGAACCTGGGAATCTAGCATACGACTACATGTCGGGATTGAATTACAAAGATGGCTCTGTCTTTCCTAAAGGGAAAAAAATTAAGGTGATACCAGCAATGAGTTATTTGAATTTCGTCGTATCCAACGGGATTGTTCTTGCTCCTAAATATTGGAAACCAGGATTGCCTGAGACTATCAGACAGAAGGATGAACAAGCGGTCAAGACACTTCAGTCAGTATTTCCAGACAGAAAGATAGTCGCTATGGATACAATGACTGTTAATCTTAATGGCGGCGGTCTTCACTGCATCACCCAACACGAACCAGCCGCAGAGGCATTTAAGGAAAGATAATCCTTTCCCTTCATTTAAGTTTGAAGACATAGGAACGATAGATGAAGAGCACTACAAATATAAATGGAGGAGGATGTGACGGTGGGACTTTTTGACCCATTTATTAAACAATTATGTCCCGCCTCAATGTCGAATGTTGAGACCTGACCCCTTTCTTCGAAAGGGCTGAAACTTCTTGTAGGTTAAAGATCGCCATAACCACTCAACAGGACCGAATCGAAAGGAACGAAGCCAGAGCGGCGAGAATACGAGTTGAAAAAGCCAGATGCATAAAACAATCATTATCTGTCCAATGCGCTCCAACCGTCCGAAAAGGCCGAATCCATGTCCATAGAAGAGGGTGGTACAGATCAGAGTTTGCATAAGGTAATTCGTGAACGCCATCCGGCCCACAGAAGCTAATATATTGGAGAGCCTCAAGCCTAAACCCGAAAGACAGAACAGCATAACCACACAGATATAGCCAAAGGCGACAAGAAGACTTCCCCAATAATTGAACTGCCATCCATAGAACATCGAGAATTCATACGACCAATTCGCGGCAAAATCGCGCACCACACCATATATCACGATCGGCAGCCCAATCCCAAAGCTCAGGATCATTGCCGAGGTGTAAAACCTCTTGGAGCGCTTGGCTGAGAGTATCCCCCATTTGTAGAGGGCCATGCCGACCAGCATGAGTCCTATGGTTCTCCACCCATACCAGATGAGGATTAAGAAGGTCTCATGGAAAATAGAAGTCGGCACACGGTGGCTCATCTGTTCCAGCCAGCTTCCTTGGTAGGAAGCAATCTCTTGTGTAATGACCTCGAGCCCGGGTTTCCACATGGTCAAATTGTTCTGATAGACTTCCTGAGGCCAGTAAGGAATCGACCACCCAAAGAAGAAATAGATCAGGGACGCCACGGATATCACCAAAAGGCCAGCTATGCAAAGTTTTCGAGGAGAAACCTTGCGGAATAAATAGACAAGAAAAGCACAAAGGCTGTATACAAACAGAATATCCCCATACCAAAACGCATAAGCATGGATGATAGCTATCACCAGAAGCCAGAATGCTCTCCGGTAGTGCACGCCTGCTGCGTTCAATCCCTTTGACTCTATTCGGCGTGTCAGGAGCACAATCCCGGCACCGAATAGAATGGAAAAAATTGTCATGAATTTTTGGTTCGCAAAAACATGGCTCAATACCCAAACCCACTTGTTTATGCCTGAAAGATTTCCATAGACAGTCGGGTTAATGTAAGCAGCTTGGATCATGGAGTAACTCTGGATGTTCATGATCAGAATGCCCAGTACTGCAAAACCCCGGAGAACGTCTAAAGACATGATCCGCGCAGAGGGATCCACTGGTGTTGTTTTAGAGCTTAATTCTCTCACACTCAATCCTTTCCCTTAGGGGCTTTTATTCTAACGGTAAAGAGATGTCAAGGTTTCATTTTGTGATATATTAAGATTCGGATCCATCAGGCTTCTGTGCTGTCCATATTGTCAGATATATTAATTGCCATATAACAAGGATATTGATAGGATATTGCTGCATTTTCAGCTTGTTTTTGATTGGATTCATAACTTTTGGACTTTCTCTCCATCTTTCAATCATGAATGGAGAAGATGCTCTATGGGAATAGTATTAATGATTCTTCAAGTCATTGGCATCATTATTGGTGCTCTTATTGGATTATTTATCCTTGAACTGGCAATTGTGGCCTTTATCCCTGGCTTTTCGGTTCCAAAACAGCCTCTTAAGAAAGCAAAACACCCTCTCAAGGAGAAGGATGCAAAACCATCTCGGTCAAGAAAAGATGTGAGTTTTAAAGTCAAAGGAACATCTTTAAACGCCTGGCTGTACCTACCCGAGAATTTGTCTGTGCCGGTTCCTTGTATCATTATGGGGCATGGTCTTGGGGCAACCAAGGATGCAGGCTTGGAATCTTATGCCATTCGCTTTAAGGAAGCTGGCTTTGCAGTGCTCGCCTTTGATTACCGGCATCTTGGCGAAAGCGAGGGCGAGCCTCGACAACTGGTATGGATCCCCTACCAATTACAAGATTATACAGCTGCAATCAACTACGCACGAAACCTCAAGGAGATTGATCCGGAAAGAATTGCTTTGTGGGGAACCTCTTTAAGCGGCGGACATGTTATCGTAATCGCTGCAAGAGACAACAAGATTGCCTGTATATCCGCCCAAGTTCCGCTGCTGGATGGTCATGTTTCAGCAGCGATGGCTCAAAAACATAAAATAATAGGCATCAGACACGGTCTCCGTATGATAATGCACGGACAACGTGATTTCGTTAGGTCCTGGTTCGGTCTTTCGCCCCATAAGATACCTATTGTAGGAAAACAGGGCACCATGGCCGTGTTGGCTATATCGGAAGCTTATGAAACTTTCGAAAAACTTGCGCCGGATGATTTCATCAACGAAGCCTGTGCTCGTATCAATATTCGGTTAGATAAATACAGGCCGGTCAAAAAGGCCAGCAAAGTGCGCTGCCCAGTCCTGCTTCAGATATGTGAGAAGGACATCGGGACGCCATCGAGCCTCGTCAAAGAAGCCAAGAAACGACTGGGAAAATTCGCGGAGGTCATCCGCTATCCGATCGACCACTTCGATATTTATCTTGGGGTAAATTTCGAGAAAGCCGTAAGCGATCAACTTGATTTTTTTAAGAAACACTTTTCAGTCAGGTAAAGAGCAAACTGTCATTCAATTTTCTGTTTATTTGTCCGTTTAAGAACATCTAATGTTTCATTATCGAACAATTTTTCCTTGTCAATAATCGACTCTCTTGATATTCATGCCTATTGGCACCTTTTTTGCATATTTTTTAGCAAAGGGTAGTTTTTATGTTTTTCAATTACATCAAAATTGCTTTTAGAAATTTAATTAAACAAAAGATGTATTCTGCTATAACAGTGGTAGGATTTGGCATTGGCTTGGGAGTATTTCTTTTCTTTTTCACTTTCTTTTATATAGCTCACAACGTAGATACTTTTCACGAGGAAGCAGACAGAATTTACAGCGTTGTGCAGATCTTTTACTCAGGGAATGAAGGTGAAAAACACTCAGCATTTATTCCCTATCCATTAATCCCGGTGATAAGAAACGAAATCCCTGAGGTCGAAGAGGCAACGCGCTTCTTTATTCCCGGACGCATGGTCGTGAAACATCAAGAGAACAAATTTTTTGAAAATGAAATCTTATTTGTAGATCCAAACTTCCTGTCCTTTTTTACCTTTAAGATACTGGAGGGAAATCCTGAATCTGTACTCACCAAACCCAACTCAATCGTTTTGACAAAATCTTCAGCAGAAAAATATTTCGGCAATGACCCAACATTGGGCAAAGTGTTAACTCTGAATAATAAAATCGAGGTAACAGTGACAGGGATTGTTGAAGACGTTATAAATATTGATCAAATATCATCAATCTCTTTCAACGCCCTTGTTAACCTGGAGACTGCACAATCATTGTTCGGTTCGATGGATAATTGGAATGCCAACAATCAAACAGGTTTTGTTCGTCTTTCAAAAGGATGCAAACCAGGCCAACTGAAAAATAAGCTGGAAGCAATCCGACATAAATACTTCCCAAAAACTCCTGAATCCCCAAAAGGGATATATCTATTCTCCATGCTGGATATCAATTTTTATGCTCCTCACATACAAAAATACTGTGGCAACACCCAAATCTTAGCCTATAACGTATTCTTCGTGATGGGCGTATTATTCCTGATAATAGTCAGTTTTAATTATATAAATTTGTCTACCGCACGATATACAGACCGTATGAAAGAGATAGGTATCCGAAAAGTTGTAGGTGCAAACAGGACGCAACTTATGAAACAGTTTTTGAGTGAATCTATCATAATGTCCATTATTTCTCTCCCGATAGCTGTTCTGGTCAACGATCTTGCAGGGTCCTGGTTCACTTCACGTGTAGGGATTTCATTTGATCTTTCATTATGGACAAACAAAACAACAATCATTGCTTTAATAACAGTATCGATACTCACAGGTGTTCTCGCCGGATTATATCCTTCTTTTCTCCTTTCCTCTTTTCATCCTGCTCAAGTGTTAAAAGGCAAGGTTCAAACTGGAGGAGGACGGGGTAGACTGCGTAAGTTACTCGTAGTATTTCAATTTTCTGTATCGATTATTCTTATTGTTATTGCTGTAGTCTGGCAAAGACAGACAGAGTTTATCTATCAAGCCGACCTTGGCTACAACCGAAAAGGAGTATTAGGAATACCTATCTCTGGGGAAGCGAAAGAAAATCTGCCTCTTTTAAAAAGAAAGATGGAGAATCACTCTGATGTGGAAGCTGTCTCAGCTTCTTCTCGTTTACCCGGGCGCTGGAGAACAAACACGAATGTCATCCCGGAAGGCATAAGTGAAAAGGAAGCATGGACAATGCAAGCCTTCGGCGTAGACTATGATTTTGCAAGTGTTTTAGATATGCAGATAACGTTAGGAAGATCTTTTTCAAAGGATTTTCACGATGAAAATAGTTATATAATCAATCAGCGTGCTGCCGAGAGACTTGGATGGGATAATCCTATCGGCAAAGTGTTAACTGTGCATAGCAAAAAAGGTCCAGTCATTGGCGTTATTAAGGATTTCAATTTTAATAAACTATTTTATCCTATAAGTCCTTCCGTGCTCTATCTTGAAAAGGATAATCTGAATTACCTGCTGGTGGAAGTACTGAACACGGAAAAGATACCCAATGTGGTTGAGTATATAAAAACCAACTGGAATATTCTTGCCCCAAATGTTCCTTTTGAATTTTATGAATTGGATGATTACTGGCACAGTTTATACTTCTCGGAAACAACACTCATCGCAGAAATTATTGGTTCAGTAGGGAGCATCGCGATTTTCTTTTCTTGTTTGGGACTTCTAGGGCTGGCAGCTTATTCAGTAAGAAAAAGAACGAAAGAGATTGGGATAAGAAAAATTCTGGGAGCTTCTGAGGCCGGTATCTTCATGTTATTAGGAAGTGACTTCCTTAAGCTTGTTGCGTTATCAAACCTAATAGCTTTACCTCTAGCTTATCTAGCTTCAAAGAGTCTTTTGGAATTTGCATATACACTTCAGATAGCTGTTGGCGCTGATATCCTTATCATCACAACTCTTATTACTCTGGCGACGGCAATTATTGCCGTAGTAAGCACGACTTTTAAATCAGCCAGGGCAAATCCGGTTGATTCATTGAGATATGAGTAAACATAGACAGAAGCTAAACAGTCATATATTGTTGATGGCCGCAATGAAGTGGTGCGAATATTTTTGTATTTAAAAAATTTCACTGAACATCACATTCCTCGCCTTTCTTTGAGACTAAGAAAGCCGCCAGTAGATTCTTTTCCTCCTTCCATTGACAAGTCCTTTTTCAGTGTGATAGGTTTCTTCGAGCATACGAGTGGGTGAATAAGGATGAGATTTTAAGGAGGTAAAATGACTAAACAAAAAATTGGCTTGGTTCTATTCTGGATAGCTATTATCTGGGCATTTCTCTGGGGCGTGCTTGGATCGGTTTTGGTGGACTCGACTTTCAATAATTTAACAAAGAATGAGGTTAATCAAACGATGTGGGCATTCACCGGGCCATGGTATCTATTATGGGGTTTAGGGGTTCCACTGGGGGCGTTAGTCGCCGTGATAGGAATATTGCTTTATTCAAGTGCAAAAGGATCAACGGTATGGAAATATGGAATAGGAATAGTTTTGGGATTTTTTATAGGCATGGCGATCATGTTTTTCGGGCATATCCGCCTCTTATTCGGTATCGGTGGAGCCTTGATATTGCTGATTTTCACAGGAATACTGTGGTTATGGGCTAAAGAACGTATGGCTCTAAAAGATACGTCCCCAATAGCAGCTGATTTAAAACTGGTTGGCTATGTGTTTATGTTGATTGCAGCGTGGTTTATCTGTGGAGGGCTCGCCCAACCTTTCTTAAAAGCTTTTGAAGGGGAAGCTCCAACTACCCCGATACACATTATGATATTCTTGGTTTTGGGATGGCTATTTCTATTCTTAAGTCATTATAAATCACACAAACTATAAAGTTCAGAGGAACTCTAAATGGTGAAGGTATGTACTCTTTCTTTTTTTCCACTTCTGCTGACAATGATGCTGGTGAGTCATTGCTCGAATCACCAGGACTCACCCGTACTCAAAGGTCCCTATCTTGGCCAGAATCCGCCTGGGACGACACCGAAAGTGTTTGCACCTGGGATAATCTCAACAGGAGCGACCGAAGGAGCTTCCTCTTTTTCGAACGATGGTCAGTTTTACTTGTTCGCACGCGCCCGGTCTGCCCAAGAAGGCATCTTTATCATGGAACAGCTAAATGGCGTATGGAGCAAACCACACCTGGCCCCTTTTTCGGCTGGCAAACACGACTGGGATTTCATGCTTGCTCCCGATGGGAAAACTGTCTTTGTGGCATCCGGACGCCCGATACGCGAGGGAGGATCCCCCTTAAGTAACCACCAGATATGGATGTCAGAAAGAACCGATGAGGGTTGGTCGGAGCCTCGACTGCTTCCTTTTCCCGTGAATTCTGGCCAGCACGACAGCTATCCTTCCGTCACAAAGGAAGGGACGCTCTATTTCTTCAGCAGACGAGGCGGAGGATTAGGGCATGGGGATATTTACAGGTCCAGGAAGATAAATGATCAATACACTGAAGTCGAGAATCTGAGTGAGCCCATCAGTACTGTCCACCACGAAGTGGACCCATTTATTGCTCCGGATGAGAGTTACCTCGTTTTTTGTTCAGATAAGCCGGGTGGATTCGGCAATGAAGATTTTTATATTTCTTACCGAAAGGAGGGCGGATCTTGGACCGTGCCGAGGAACATGGGCGACAAAGTGAATTCACCGTATCAAGAATACATACCGTATGTCACTCCGGACGGCAAGTACTTCTTTTTCACCAGCAATAAATCAGGAAACCGGGATATTTACTGGATAGATGCAACAATAATAGAAGAATTAAAACCAAAAGAATTGAAATAAAATCTTCATATCCTTAAGGAGGTTTTTAATGTGTAAGATTCTTACAAAATTCATGGTGCTCTGTATTCTGGCCAGCGTTTTTATTTTTCCGCTGGAAGGCAAAGAAAACCAAGGTCAATCAGAGTATTTTACCCTCGAGGACTACTTTGACCTTGAAGTGGTCAGAGATGTCCAAATTTCTCCAGATGGTAAGAAGATAATTTATGTGAGACAATTCACGGATTTAATGACAGATAAAAAATATTCCAATCTCTGGATTATTAATTTTGACGGCACTGGGCATCGGCCGTTGACAAGCGGCCTTTACAATGATAGTTCTCCCCGCTGGTCTGCTGATGGCAGCCAGATAATATTTGTTTCCGATAGAGACGGCAAACCCCAGATTTACAAGCGCTGGATGGATACTGGTCAAACGGTTATGCTGACAAATCTTCAATACTCTCCTAGCGGAATTTCCTGGTCTCCAGATGGCAAATATATTGCTTTTTCTTCGGTTGTCCCAACAGAGCCACGAACCATAGCCGAGCTTCCTCCTGCTCCTGATGGCGCCAAATGGGCCGAGCCTGCCACCGTTATTGACAAATCCTTCTATCGCTTTGATCGTACGGGCTATGAAGTCAGTATGGGCTACACGCATCTTTTTATCATGCCCTCAGAGGGTGGAACGCCGAGACAGCTCTCCAAAGGTGACTTTCATCACCCTTCCGCCCTGGCTCGTGGGGAAATCCAATGGACTCCGGATAGTAAATACATAATTCTGTCCACCAACCGTAGAGATGACTGGGAATACGAATTTCTGGATTCTGAAATTTATGAATTTTCTGTTGCGGATGGCAAAATAAGAGCTCTCACTAACCGGAAAGGACCTGATGATTCGCCTGCTGTTTCACCTGCTGGGAATTACATTGCTTACACAGGATTTGATGACCGGTACCAGGGCTACCAGCTTACTCGGCTCTATGTTATGAACCGTGAGGGAACCGATTCTCAGGTTGTTATCAAAGACCTTGACAGAAGCGTAGCCAGCTTTTCATGGGCTGGCGATAGTAGAGGATTGTATTTCAGTTATGATGATCATGGAAATTCAAAGCTAGCTTATACCTCATTAAAAGGCAAAATAAAACCATTGACAGGAAACCTCAGCAGAGGGGATTTCACTGTGGCCAAAAACGGAAATTTTGCTTTTATCTACACAAGTCCTGAGGTGCTCTCTGATGTGGCAGTTGGGTCGATCACCAAACCCAAGGTTAGAATGATTACAGCAGTCAATGAAGACATCTTTTCATACAAAGAACTCGGAAAAGTCGAAGAGATTTGGTATGAATCTTCTTTAGACGGTCGCAAAATTCAGGGCTGGATTATCAAGCCCCCTGATTTTGATCACTCTAAAAAATACCCGCTTATATTGCATATTCATGGAGGGCCGTTCGCAAATTATGGTGATCGCTTCCAGCTAGAGATGCAGTTCATGGCAACCAGCGGTTATGTTGTTCTCTACACTAATCCCAGAGGCAGCACGAGCTATGGCGAAGAATTCGGCAATTTGATCCACCACGCTTATCCCGGGGATGATTTCTATGACCTTAATTCTGGAGTCGATGCCCTTGTTGCCAAAGGGTATATTGATGAGCAAAATCTTTTTGTGACCGGAGGAAGCGGCGGAGGCGTCTTGACCTGCTGGATGATAGGAAGAACCGATCGATTCCGGGCAGCAGTTACGCTCTACCCAGTCATTAACTGGTACAGTTGGGTTCTAACATCAGATATATCCAGTTTTGGCCTTAAGTATTGGTTCCCGGGTATGCCTTGGGATGAAGTTGAGCATTATGAAAAACGTTCTCTTTTATCAGTGGTAAAGAATGTGAAAACTCCAACCATGGTCATGTGTGGAGAAGTGGACTGGAGATGCCCGATATCAGAGTCAGAGCAGTATTACCAAGCGTTGAAACAACAGGGAGTGGAGGCTGTTTTAGTGAGGTTTCCGAATGAAGCTCATGGTATCAGAGGTCGTCCCACCCATCATATATCAAAGATACAGCACGTAATTAGTTGGTTTGATCAGCATAAAAAGTAAATTATCCTCATATTCTGATATAAATTACACAAAGCAATATATACAGATATATACAGAGCCTTCATATGAGCATTACTATATTAGGCATAAGATATAAGAGTCTGGGCGATATTAAATCAGCTGTAAGTTGCTGTCAAAAGGCTATTGAAGTCGAGAAAGCAACCTCAGAACCTGATTCGGAGAGGATAATAATGTATGAAATCCGGCTTCATGATGCGAAGACAGAGTTGAAAAAGAAGAATAAGAAATAGGTGTTGCGTCCCCTTCCGATTTGAAACTTGCCTTTTAAGATTTGAACAGGAAGAGTTTTGACGCAGGCACTCATTCCAAAGTAAATCGGCCGGATTGGCAGCCTTTACTTTTCGCGCTGATCGACTCGCAGGAATGCACCAGGGGAAATATATCTATGAGCCATTTCTATATAGAGCTTTTTTCCGTAACTCCAGAACTCTTTTTGTTGTTCATCTACTTTACTCACGACTCTAACCGGCACTCCAACAGCCACACTGCCATCAGGAACATGTTGACTATTTTTTACCAAGCCCATCTCTCCGATAATCGCCCACTCTCCCACAACGCTATAATCACTGATAGTGGCTCTCATTCCTATCACTGCATAATTTTTTATCTGTGCATTATGAATCATAGCGCCGTGTCCTACCGTTACATAGCTGCCAAGCACTGTACGGTCATCGGGTCGTGCGTGAACTATAACGCCCTCCTCAATGGCAGTTCCATCTCCAACAATGATCGTGCCATAATCGCCACGGAGAATCACCCCATGACCTATGTAGGCGTCCTTACCGATTTTCACATCGCCGATGACTAAGGCGGACTCAGCTACGAAAGAGCCTTGGGCCACTTGAGGTTTGCGTCCTTCAAACTGATATAAAGCCATTTTAATCTCCAGCACAAAGACTAAATTACATTATGCGTCGCAGAGTCACTTTTCGCACGCCCCTAACCTGTCGAAAATTGGCACCCTGGCTTATGCAATGGAGTACTTGATTAGAATCAACGACGATAGAACCAGATATAGTGTCAAATCCATAATCAAACAATACTGGCGAAAGAGGAGTGCTCGGGCCAAGCATCATCTTGTAGGCATCTGGTGAAATGAAATTCAGGATGCCTCCCAAGGTGTGGTTAATCAAGGTGGTACTGGTGATGGCCACGACTTCTGCCTGCGGGAGAAGTGTTTCGATCTCGTTACCGGTAATATCCCCGGGACGGCCACGTCCTGGGAGTTCAAAGACCCACAATTTCTGTCCTTCTGCACGCAGGTCCTTAACGAATGGAAAATGTCCGATAATCGCTATCCGTTTTCCTTCTCCCTGGGAGAGAATTTCGTCTTTGGCATTCAGCTCAATACATTTTGACTCGTCAATAGACAACATGGAATTTATGGCAGCAATGCCAATCGAAGCCTCTAGAATGTGGTCAGAAAGAGATAGCTTTGCCAATTCTTTAGCTCCTATTGGAATAAGATTCCCTGCGGATTCCACTTGGTGTTCTTCAGATGGGAGGATAGAGGTTGCCAGGGTGGAGGCAAGGCCACAACGAAATGAAGTGACCGATGTCCAATATACACATGTACGAATATCCGTAACTCTGTAATCTAATTGTAAAGAGGATAGAATGTCTTTCAATAAAGCTTTGGTTTTTTGCATTAATTCTCTCTAATTCCCCAGAAAAAGCTTATATCACAGGAAAAAATTGCCGTCAATCAAAGGAACAAACGGCCATTCCATGGGCATATAACGTAAATAACAGAGTTAGACATTTAAAAATTTCAATATTTTCTTTTATTCCTATTTCTTCTCAGGGCTCGCAATGACGAACATAGTGTTGAATGCTGAGGCCTGATCCGTTTATATTTATTGAAATTTTTGAATGTCTGACCCCACTGTAAAAAAAAAGAGGCTGGCACTTTTGTTCGTGCCAGCCTCTTTAGCCTTCAGCTATAACTCAGTCAGCTATAGCTTAGAATCTCAGTCTAGCTCCTACATAGAACCGCAACGGCATCAGTAGCTCTGTTACTTCCTTATAATCCCAGGCTTGGTCGTTGCGTGCATACTGGAGGTCAATGGGAGCCTGGTTGTTGGTCACGTTGTAGATGTCGAGGAAGAAGTCGATCAAGGCACTGCCATAAAGCCTTATGCCATAATTGAACTTGAGATCGATCTGGTAGTAGCTGGGAGTTTTTTCCTGTCCTGTTTTGACCATCCCTACTTCATCTTCCAATGGCCAGTTATAGTAGATGCTGTAGCGTCCAGGGAAGAAGTCGTAGGATTCGGTGAAGATCATGCCGTTGTTCCAGTAGAATAAAGCGCCGATATCTAATCCAAAGGGAGTTCTGTAAGTGCCAAAGATTTTTACCTTATGAGGAATGGTACCTGGCGTGGGTCCCCACATCCATTCATTCCTCGGGTCGAGCTCGATGAAATCCCCTTGAAGGTCTGCGTTTCCGTCAGACTGGCTGTTACTAAGGGCATGCTTGAAGGAGTACTGGCCAACTATGAAAGATCCGCCTATAAACCGCTTGGAGACTTCGAAGTCCAATCCGTAGTAATCTCTCTTGGCTCCGATGAGGTTGGAGAGGAAATAGTTAGCACCGGCAGGAGACCCAGAGGCTGGATAGCCGAAATCTTCGTAGGAAAGGTCGAGATCTCCCCAATCGGGATGGCCTTCATAATTATGAACATAGGTAAAAAGGTCGTAATCTTCGATGATGTTTCGGTCGCCGCGGTAGTAGGCCTGACTCGAGAAAACGAGCCCGTCGCCTAAATCGATCTCGTGGGTCAATGAGATTTCCCGAGCTAAGTTATCTTTAGTGTTGGGAGTCCAGATCGCATCCCTGTGTTCCGCTGAACCACGGATACGATAGGTGTACCAATCGCCGTTCAGGAAGATCTGCTCATGGGTAATTGTACCAGAGATGTTTCCAGCGAAGTGGATCATGTTAAAGGGCATGGGATCAGAAAAATGTCCGTAGAAGAGAGTAAGCTTGTGGGTGCCTCTACCACCGATATTCCAGACCAACCCGATTCTGGGCAGGAAGACAAAATCCATATCTAAGATAACGCCACCTTCCGAGTCTCGGTAGCGGTGGTTTTCAACTCGGAGTCCTGCATTGAGAGTGAAGTACTCATTGATTTTCCAGTCGTTCATGATATAGCCGGCGAATCGCATGGCTCTTACTTTATTCGCTCCTCTTCTTATCGTAGCGGTTCTGAATAGATTTAACCCGCTCTCGTTCGCTTCTGTAAATACCGCCTGTCTCAGTTCATCGTCAGTAACAGCGCGGTCGTTGTTTAAATCGAAGAAATCTGATGTTGAATCCCAATTGTTGTTCAAGTAAGGCAGGAGCCGCTCGTAGTATTCGCTCTCTGGCCAGACACCTGCATCAAGAAGCTCTCCGAGCGTGATCCCAGGGAGATTGGGATTGAATGAAGATCTGTTTTCGCCAAAGAATAGATATGGTTCGTCTTTGTCATACTCATCAGAATACATCACGCCTGCTTTGAACCTCATATTTCCCATATATAATTCTGCATTGAGATTGACCTGATCCCTTGTGTTCTTATCGTCATCAGCATTAGGAGCTCCTCCTATAGTATAGTTCTCGATGCTGGGATAGGTGCCCGGCAAGTAGTAGAGCGTATCTGTAACCCCTGCATCCTCGAAACGGGGCAAGCGGAGTCTGGACCACCAGTAATGACCGTAGCGAAGATCTACGACCAAATTGTCTCCGAAAACTCTCTGGTAATAACCGCTATAAACTCCCATGTTGAACTCGTTTTTATATTGGCGGGTCTTGGGAGTGTTTAAGTCACGGCTGCCTTCAACGTTGTAGTCATCCAAGAAAACATAAAGGGAGAATGAATCGTTAGGAGTCGGCTTAAAGAAGAGCTTGCCAAAAGCTCCAGCCCGCGTCTGGGTGTAATCGGCTTCCTCTCTAGTAGAAGAGGCGGATTCTGAAAGCTCGAAGGTGTTGGAATTGTTCCTGTACTGGCCTGAGGTGAAGAACCAAACCTTGTCTCTTAAGATCGGGCCTCCAAAAGTGAAGGCTGTATCATACTTGTCATCCATGTACCCTTCGAGCATTGTTTCATCTCTAGCCGGGTCATCTCTCGCTGCGGTGTATTCGCTTCCTCCATAATCCAGAAAGAACCAATCAGGCTGGTAATAGAAATTCACGGAGCCTGAGAATCTGTTTCCTCCTGATTTGGTGACGATGTTCCCGACGATACCTTTTCCTCCCCCGTATTCAGCTGGGACTCCAGAAGTCATGAGCTCTTGCTCTTGGATGACCTCGTTGTTAAAGCTGACCAGTGCGTTTTGAGAAGACAAACCAGTGATGTTCATCCCGTCGAGAAAGTAATAATTATCGCGCGAACCTCTTTTGCCGCCGAAAATTGTTCTGCCTCCAACTCCTTGAAGGCCTCTGTCTGCATAGTTCAGGCCTCCTTTGCCAGCCGGGTCGTCAGGAGTATCTCTGCCTTGAGAGTTGGGAACAATGTTCACTCCGGCAGCCAGCTGCAGATAACCGACAAAGTCGCGAGCAATGGGTAGAGATTCAACGGTCTCGTGAGTGACGTGTTCAGCAATGACAGACTTGGTGGTATCTACTGCAGGTGAAACAGCCGTAACAGTTATGGTTTCTTCGACTGGTGCGGGTTTTATCTCGACTTGTAGAGATGTTTGCCTGTCCAGGGATACCTGTATATTTTCAGAGACTTTTCCTTGGAATCCCGGAAGAGATGACTGCAGCCTGTAAATCCCGGGTGTCAGGTTGATGAACAAAGCTTCGCCGATTTCGTTGGTCACTGCAGTTCTTGCCCCCATCATGACAGGACTGGAGAGAGTCAAGGTAACACCAGGCAGCGCGTTACCTTCATCATCGACCACAACAACCTTAAGAGAACCTTTTTCGGCTGAGAATGCTGCGGAGGCAATCAATAACACAGCCAGTAAAATCGACAAAGATTTAAGGAATTTATTCATCTTGTTCTCCTTTTTATAAATTTACAAAGTTTTTTTACCCAATCTTCTTATAAGAAGCTTGAAGATGAGTCAAAACACTGCCCTGGAATCAAAATTTCACAAATTTGATTCCAAACCTCTTTCCCTTTCTTTAGGAGTCTTCTCTTATTATCACCTCCTTTCTCAACAGTTATGCGAAAAAAAAAGAGGCTATCTGGAACTCCGAACAAGCCCCAGACAGCCTCTTTTGGTAAAGTTAGCTGTCTTTTTTTAAGATTTTAGAGTAAATTTTAAAGCAATATTTATGCCAATTTATTCTCGGCCCCAGCCTCACTCAATATAAGGGGGGGAATCAGCCTGGATTCTTTAGATTGGCCTGTCTGTATTTGTCCAAATAATTGGATTAATTCATTTTATTGGATTATTCTGCCAGGGAGGCTGAACTTTTAAGATGTGAAACAAAGCATCATGATGATTAAGAAATCAGCCTCATCTTCTCACAATTCTCTTCATCCAAATTTGTTTCTTTCCAATTTTATATTGACAAAGCTCTGTTAACATAATATTTCATTATAAGCGTATGCTAACAATTATCAGAGGAAAAATTGGCAAGACCTTTTAAATTTGGAAACATACTCCATTCGGCGCATAAAAAAATTGCGGATTCTTTAGTTAACGGGAAAGCATTAAGAATTTAAGGCGGTGTTATAAATCATACGTGCCAAACAAATATTAAAAACTATTTTAATAGATTTTATTGGTTTACGAATCAACTGGAGGATTAAATGAGTATTACGGAACCCAGCAAAACATCAATTAGAGTACACGAATTTTTCTGGCTCAAACTTATGAAAGGTTACTATCGCAAATTTGTGGAGTCTTTCGATCTGAAAGGAGATGAAACAGTCCTCGATTTTGGCTGCGGTCCAGGCGCTGCTTCAAAATTTATCGCTCAAATTCTTGAGAAGGAGGGAGGTGAGTTGACTTGTCTCGATTTATCCAAAACTTGGATCGAACGAGCCAAGAAACATCTAAGCGGATTTTCAAATGTTGAATGTCATGCTGAAGATATTAGAAAGTGGGAGGAGAAAAATAATTATTTTGACGCCATTGCGATACATTTCATGCTTCATGATATCGACAAACCAGAAAGACTGGAAGTTGTAAGAACACTGGCTAAGAAAATGAAGGCAGGTGCTAAATTATTCATCCGTGAACCAATTAAAGAAAGCCATGGTATGCGCCCAGAAGAAATCCGGGAGTTGATGTTAAAAAGCGGATTAGAAGAGACCGATTCAAAGACGACCAAGAGTATCATGATGGGAAAGATGTATACAGGGACCTTTAGAAAGACCAATTAAGATCCTATGGCGCTTCATTATTTTTCATAGGAATTGAATAAAAAGTATTACGTACAATAGAGATATGTTTTTTATTTTGTTTGGACTCTGCTTTTTATGTTACACGTACCGGACAGTATTCAATGTATTAGCCTACAAAAAACACCCATGGGCAGAGAATAAAGGAATTGTGACTTCTGTATTCATCATTATGGGTATCCTTTGGTTTTCATGGTTCAATATGTGTTTTACAGATCTGATCAGGATGAATATTCCTGGCTGGATTAGATATCTTGGTCTCATACTCTTTTTATTAGGAGTTTTTCTTTTTATATTCTCTCATATAAAACTGAGGGGATTTGAAGAAAAAGGAAGGCTGGTTACAAGCGGTATTTACTCAAAAATAAGGAATCCAATGTATTTAGGATTTATAATTTGGATTATTGGATTTCCAGTATTTACCCAAAGCTTCATCACGCTCCTATCCTCTGCAATATGGATATCCCATATTATTTACTGGAAAATATTGGAAGAAAGAGAATTAGAAAAGAAATACAAAGAGTATAGCGAGTATAAAAAGAGGACCTGGTTTTAATATTGAGGCCCGTGCCTTCATTCTAAAGGAGGTTTTGAAATGTCTTCAGAATTGTCTAAATGCAAGATTACTGTGCTAAAAAGGACTATTAATCAGGATTTGATCGATGAGTATCTAGACGACACATGTAAGGACCGAGGCCCTTGTGAGTGTTTTAGAGATGGCCAAGAATTCTTAATCGATTCTTCGGCGATACCTCAGGATTTCTTAGCATGCTGTCCTTGGGCCTGGGCAGACGTACGAAAAGACATAATGACAGTGGCAATGGGAGGCAATATGCCAGGGATCAGGCAGAAGGGTATGATCATTACTGGCTGCAGGGATTGGTTCAGGCCTGTAATCTTTAAGGTGGAGAGGATGGACAATGACTGATGCAGATACCTACATTCAGAGATTGATAGAGTCTAATCCCTTGGCGGAGCCCACGATTCGTACGGCAATCCAAGCACTGAAACTCCCCAAGGGAAGCCAGGGGCTGGATGCAGGATGCGGAATCGGCCTCCAGGCCTTGCTACTGGCAGAGGCTGTGGGATCAGCTGGGCACGTCACAGGCCTTGATATATCTCCCGAGTTTCTCCATCGCGCCAAGGGAATTGTAAAGAAGTCCGGCTTATCGGGACAGATATCCTTCCAGGAAGGAGACGTGAATAAGCTTCCCTTTGACGACGATACTTTTGATTGGGCCTGGAGCTCAAACTGCGTTGGATATGCTC
>Ga0209636_10002955_pt1 | contig 17354 bp, 15 predicted proteins | sample DeeMarSWOR152_54_FD_187464 | JGI IMG/M metagenome (GOLD analysis project Ga0209636, IMG submission 187464) | Marine sediment microbial communities from White Oak River estuary, North Carolina - WOR-1-52-54 (SPAdes) (version 2) | ecosystem: Environmental > Aquatic > Marine > Intertidal zone >...
GATTGATTTGACGCTGCGATAGTTAGTTGAGATTTTTGTTATTGCAGGGTTTTTAAAAAATTTATCGAAGTTGACAAAGAAGTTGAGGTTGGATCCTGAGAATCCCATTACGCTTTGCCAATCATCCCCAACACAAAACAGTTTGCATTTTGGATTACGTTCAAGCAGCTTCTTGATTAACTTGTATCTTTGTGCGCTGATGTCTTGGTACTCGTCGATTAATATGTGATCATAAACGTCAGCCCTTAAGCTTATGTCATTATCAAGCGCTTCAATAGCATTGTTAATCATGTCCTCAAAGTCGATTTTCTCATGTTCCTTCAATAACTCTTCATAGGCTGAGTACACGGGTAGTGTCAAACTGCCGAAGGCTAATTGCTTGCGAGTCCATTCCGTTTTTTGAAGTCTGCCTGCGATTTTTGAAGGTGTTAGGCCGTACGTTTTTGCACTGGTGATGAAGTTAACGATGTCGTCTATTGGAGTTCTGTATGACTGCCAAGCAACATCAACAATCTCTTCATAAGTCTTAAGAGTGAACTCGAAGTTGCCATCATGCTTAGTTTGCAGTGTCTTTATTACTCGTTTTTTAAGCAGCTCGATGAACTTGTCAGGGTCGTCTTCGTCATACTCGTGTGTGAATGTCTCAACAAGTAGTTTATCATGTTCGGTGAACCATTTCTTTTTTATCTCCATGGATTTTCTGTATTCTTCAGTGGACTGGTTGAACCAGTAAGGTACTTCTCCTTTCTCGTTTAGAGCCCAGTGTTCAATGAAAAGATCATGCTGAGGCAAGTAGAAGTCAGGTCTAAAACCGTCCACGTCAGGTTCATACTTTGCACCAATAGGTTTTCCATTAAGTTTATAGGTTAAGAAGAAATCCAGAATCTCCTTTTCAGCTTTACTTTTCACACGAATATTATTTATGGAATAATAGGCTCGCTCACGTGCATAAATCAGAGCCTCAGCTTTTGTCTCACCTTTTTCTTTTGTTTCCTTGTCATGGAGAGTCTTCACGAATTGCAGAAACAACTTGTAGAAATCCGGTTCATTGCTTATCTTATTATTGAAAATCTTCTGTATGGCTTCGTGTTTCTTGTTTCCATCAACAATGTCTGTCCGTCTAAACTCTCTGCCAGTCTCTTCTAGGATGTCCTTGCCAAGCTTGTGGAAGGTTCTTACATTAACGTTTTTGATGTTGAATCGGTTGCGCAGCCGCTGTTCAATCTCTTCTTTTGCCTTTCTTTGGTATGCAATCGCTAGAATTCTTTTTGGTTTGACATGATCGGGCTTTCTGGCAATTAGATATGCTATTCTTGTAGTCAGGACCTCTGTTTTGCCTGAACCTGCTGCTGCCACTACCAGGTTGTGTTTGTCATCCGTGATTATTGCCGTTTGCTGTTCGTCATCGAGAGAAAGAAGTCCTTTGGTCCAAAGATATGTGTAGTCCTTTTTCCTTTGTTCTATGAATTTCTTGTTGTAGTTTGAAATTGTTTGAAAATGGTGTTTCAGTTTTTTTCTCTTCGCTTCTATTATCCTGTGTTCTAAAACGTCATTTTTGTCACAATAGCTTAGGTCTTCTTCAAAAGAGATTATTGCTTTGAGGCTCCGCTCCTTTTTATTGTAAGTTAAATATGTTCCACCGTGTGTTGTCTCCTCGACCTGTTCTCTTATAGTGCATTCCCTTTGTTTAATTCGTTCACCAATACTCTTAGTAAGAGAATCATTTCTTGCTCTGAGCTCTGCCATTCTCTTGTCTGAACCTCTACCTACCAGAAAACCAATCAAGAAGAACCTCAGAAATCTCCGCAAACGTTGCAGTCTATGCTGTTTCCTGATTTGTTGAATGTTTTCATGTAACTCATCAACAACCTCGCGAAACTCCATTCAAATCGGCGCCCATACTGCTCTGATATTTCTGATGTGAACATAATAGTCACCATAAACAAATAAGTTGTCACCAATTCATGCAGGCGCGTTATACAGGAACAGCTTGTGTTAAAAAACTATATAGAACAAAACTGGAGACATCTCCCGCGAACTCTCTTTTTTTCTCCTTGAATTGCAGTAGGTTTTCACATTATATGTACTCGGGAATGTTGATTATTGTATCCTCCTCTCTTAGTACGCCAAAGTAGCTAGGGATACTTTCACCTGTTTGTCTACTGATTGGAATTATTTGACTCCCTAGAAGAACTACAACTAACACTAGGATTAGTGGAATCACTCTTTTTGGATAGAGAATTGCTGGAATGCCTATCACCAGAAAACTCAACAGTAGTAGTGGCCAAAATCTATCTGCGTCTTCTTTGATCCAAGAAGTCAAACCGTTCCATAACTCTCTGAGAGTCTTGCCAGTCATTTTCGAAAAGTATTCTGAAAAATCCGTTGGAGTAATTCCGCCACCAAAGAATCCAATGATAGTCTGTTGATCCAGGATTTCGGATTGCACGAGTAACGCATTAGGCACCAGAAACTTAACATCATCCACCTCTATTTCTAGTTCCATAGAAAACCTTTGGTCTGCTTCGGACGTCATAACTGGACTAAGTTCTGCTAACAATTTATTTATATCAACGTAGCTTGGCTTTATCTTCGGGTGTGAGTGAAAGAAAATAGGTATGTAAGGCTCTTTATCACTTTCTAAGTTGCTTCTCCAAATTCTTTGTACGTCCTTCTTCAATTCGGGGCGGAAAAAACTTCTTTCGGGATTAGACGACAAGTTCTTTAGGAAAATTGTCTTTCTAACCTCTAAGACTCTGTTTCCATCTTCTAATATTGGAACAATGAGAAACAATCCTCCAACTTCAAACTGCGGATCATATCCAGAAAGGATCTTCTTCACAGTTTGTTTAGGAAACCTGACAAAAATGGGAGTTGTCAAACTACAAAGCTTCTCACCAAGATGCGTTAGAGAATCTCTTAGAAATGCTCTGTTCACTAGATCTGCTTTCCAACCACGATACTGCGTAGGCTTCGCCAAATGAATAGAAGTCACTATTGCAATTTATCACTTTTTACATATTATCCCGCACGCGTTCAAGGAAATCATTCCTTTCTATTCAGGATCTATCAATACAAGTCTAATTCCTGTGACTGTTGACCCTGATAGCACGGCCGTAACTGGTCCTAACATCAAACTGAAGCCCACAACAAAAGCAATCCAATTGACAAAACGAACCATCCATTTTATTCCTCTTACTGACTCACGCCATTCTTCAGGAACCATTTCCTCAAGATTCAATAGAGGCATTACTCTCAAGTATTCAAAAAGTTTGAAGGTTTTCTTTAGACGAGAAAGTATTGAAGACTGAGTAGCAAGGAAAACGAATTCGTCGAGTAAGATGTGTTGAATTGGCATGGACAGAGGTGAACCTTCTAAACGTAATCTTAACATCTGGAGATTGTCCGATAACTGCTCTGGAATCTCTGTTGAATACTCTTCCCAATGAAAAGAGTTGAATGTTTCATGGCTTCTTTTCACTACTTCCTCTACGCTCAAAATCTTTTCTCTAGGGAGATAGCCACCATAGAAATCACGGAATTCACGATCCTTAATCTCTGTGATCCCCCTAGGAAAATACACCTTAGGAAAAATCTCTCTCAGGCCACCAACAACTTCCCAAAATTCAACTCTACACAATAGAGATGGGTCCAGCATAGTGGGTTTCAGTTTCTTGTCAATTTGTCTGTTCAAATTACCACCAGACCCTTAAGTTTACAGTTTGAGAACTATAATCTTTTCCATGCATTCACGCTGATGCTCTAGTTATAAAGATGGGTTGTTAGTTCGTCTGCGACATAGATAATGCCAATATTCTCAGAAAGCAAAAGATAAAGATGAAAAGACAAAGGAAAGTTTGCAACCTTCCACAGTGGAGATATCTCCCGCAAGTTCCCCTCTTTTTTGTGCTCGATGCGCGCCTCTCAACAAAATACTTTTCTGTTTTGATCCAATGGCAATGACATGAGTGCTACGTTTCGTCGACTTCTTCTTCTCTTGAGTTGAGCGCGTGCACAAACCAAGAAACGATGTTTACCTTCCGAGTTTTAATTTGTTCAAGAGTCATTCAAGTGAAGAAGATAGATATCGCTCGTAACTCTGGTGTGTTATTCCAATGTTGTGCTTATCAAATATGAGACTTGCTTGAGTAGACTATATTCATTCTTGCTTAATCCGTAGAGGGTGGCAATTTCCACATCAAGCTCCTCTCTTAATTCACTAAAGCGACCATATAGTCTTTGAACGCGAGATTCAATCTTCTTCCGATGTTTTAAAACGGTTCTAAGTGCAGCATCATCTTCGGGAAACTCTAATTTGCTTAATATGTCGTTTAGTCTTTCACCCTTAATTTTTTCAAAGCACTCTTTCAAGATCTCTTTGATAAATGTTGCTGCTTCCTCGGAAACACATTTTAATTTTGTTGTGCTGCCACGGTTAAAAACAAGAGTGCTACCTTTTTGTTGAACTCTCTCGATTTTTTCATCGCCACCTTCTCTCTTGCCAACAAGCCTCGATAATCCCGCACGACACATAGATGCCCCACTTGACGCGATAAGGGTGTAAGTACTCTCTAATGTGCCCTTTACACTTACTATTTGCTGTTTCTTCTCAATGATTTCCTCAACAAGATCTACTATTTGTTTCTCGTCTTTAGAATTCACCCTTTTAATTGGCAATGTGCTAAGTGTGTAATCATAGAGATCAAACCAACCTCCTTGCAGCCTCGTCATGTATCTAATCTTGTGATAGAAATCTGGACACTCACACTCCCATTCTTCACCTACATTGACAACTTGGTAGGCTTCGCCTTTCTCTGTTTGAGAAGGAACAAGATAAACCGAATCATCAACCTGTCTTATCTCAACATTGTTTGCGATCATTTCAACACCTCTATCTTCACGCAGATGCTTGAGGATTTGAACGGTTATCATCTATTACACCCAATACATTTAATGTATTAAGTCGTATTTAAATCTTGTGGCGAATACACCGAAAACATTAAATACATTCACTACCTACATACCCTTGGAGACGGAAGAATGCAAAACCGAAAGAATGTCAAAAAACGGAATGTTGCGTTGAAAATTGAAACTTACGAGAGGCTAGAAAAATACAAGATAAGACTTATGAGTGAAAGAGAAGACTCTCGAATAGCCTTCGATGATGTTATAAACTTCTTACTGGATAACGTATCATCGGTGAATTAGGTTGCAGTCGGAAAGTCTTCCGTTAGACAAAATTATCTGCGGAGACTGCGAAAAGGTCTTAAAGTCTTTCCCTGAAAACTGCATTGACTTGATTGTAACCTCACCACCCTACGCCGATAGAAGAAAGAAGGTTTACGGTGGCATACATCCCGATAGGTATGTTGAATGGTTCTTGCCTAAGAGCAAAGAGTTCTTGCGAGTTCTTAAAAAAGACGGGACCTTCATTTTGAATGTGAAGGAAAGAGTAGTGAATGGAGAAAGACACACATACATCCTTAACCTAATAATAGAGATGCGAAAGCAAGGATGGCTGTGGACAGAGGAATTTGTTTGGCACAAGAAAAACTGTTACCCGGGAAAGTGGCCTAACCGCTTCAGAGATGCATGGGAACGTCTTCTCCAATTCAATAAGACTAAAAAGTTCAAGATGTTTCAAGCCAATGTAATGGTGTCAATTGGTGACTGGGCCCAAACACGTCTCAATAATCTAAGTGAGACCGATCTAGCGAGAGATGAATCTGACACTAACAGTGGTTTTGGCAAGAGAGTCGCCAACTGGTTAGATAGAGACAAGGTATATCCCACAAACGTGTTGCACATGGCAACTGAGTGTTCCCATAAAAACCATAGCGCAGCTTTCCCAGAAAGCCTACCAGTATGGTTCATCAAGCTGTTTACCAAACAAGGAGACATTGTGTTAGACCCGTTCATCGGTTCAGGCACTACCGCTGTAGTCGCTAGAGAACTCAACAGACATTTTATTGGCGTAGATGTTAAACCAGAATATTGCGAGATAGCTAAGAAAAGACTTGGTTCTTAGTTGGGACACATCTATGAGTCAAATCACTCTCAGTCAAATACAAAGCTTTGTAGATGGTAAAATTGGTATCTTCCATGACGGTAAGCTTCAAGCCATCAAAAAGTTGAAACTTAGCAAGCTTCTGAAGAGAAAGAATCCTTACTTGTTTAAAGCCAAAAACGTCACAACCGCTAATGAGTTTGTTAAAGACATACTTGATGCCTATCTGTCGTCTCAAGAAGAAACCATGTTTGGCAATTTCTTGGAGAAGCTCGCAATATTTGTTTGTCAGAAGGCTTATGGTGGCAAAAAAGCACCTGCGGAGGGAATAGACCTTGATTTCGCAAGAGAAGGGAAAAGGTACCTAGTGTCCATCAAGTCTGGACCTAATTGGGGTAATAGTCGGCAAATAGCTAAGATGAAAGATGATTTCGCTAGAGCGAAAAGAATCATTGGTCAAAACGTAATCTGCGTTAACGGATGTTGTTACGGCAAGACTAAAAATGAAAACAAAGGTGACTACATCAAGAAATGCGGACAATCCTTCTGGGAGTTCATATCTGGAAACTCAAATCTCTACAAGGAGATAATAGAGCCACTCGGCCATAAGGCTAAACAGAGAAACGAAGAGTTTCAAACCGAATATGGCAAAGTACTGAACAAATTCGTGAAAGAGTTTGTCAATGTTTTTTGCACAAAGAATGGAGCTATAAATTGGGAGAAAATTGTAGAATTTAACAGTAGTATGAATCAACGTAGAACTAGGTCATTAGACTCTTTCAGCTCCCGAACATGAATCACATGTCTTGACTCCCGCGTGAATCAAGTCTTATAAGCTCCCAAGGATGTATCAGAACCTTTTTGACCTCTATCACTTCAGGAGGTGACCTTAGCGCTTTTAGAACTTCTCTGAGTCTTTCTGATGCCTCGTCTATCACTACGATATATCCTGGCTCTTTCCTGAAAATTATATCGTCCAGAAGTTCAGAAATATTGGGAAAAGGGGTCTCCTTCAGCAATCGTTGGAGAGCTTTTCGAACAAATTCATTACTCTTAGCCTCTTGTTGAAGAATCCTCTTTGTGTCGTATTGCCCTTCCTTAAAAGTGGCCTGATACTTCATTAATTGTTGCCCAACGTCTAATTCATCATGTTCAGATATCTCGTTTTCGACGATAAACAGTTTAGGGTAACTTCCAATAAGGCTGATGAGATAGCCATCAGGAATAGCGCCCAGGAGCCCCTTCTTGGACCTTATTCTCCTTTTTACATCAAAATAGACCGTCTTATCACCAAAGATTACATCACTAAATCTAACGACAACACGTTCAAATTCTTCTTCGCTCTCAAACTCAGCAAGGTCGTGTAAACGAGAATTGAACAGTATTTTTGGCATATTTGATGTTAACAAGCTTGAGAACATTTAAGGTTTGCCGCGCGCGCGTTTACTTTTACTTAGCTTTCTCTGCTGTTTTTCAGTTAGGTTCAGCAATCAACTTAAGTCTTTCTGCAGGTACAGTTTGCTCTCCCACCATAGCAAACGAAGCCAACGGCCTTCTCAAAGGTTCTGAAGTAGTAGTAACTTCTTCCTAGGGCGCTGTACTACTACTTCCAATTCTATTCTAATCACCTTGCTGACCTATTTTTGAGTGGCAAGTCACCATCATTACCGAACCTTCATGATTTGTTGTTGTAGACCCCCTCCCCCTATCAACAACAACACTTAAGCCAATTTCCAAATAACTGTCAGAGAACCTCTACCACGTATCTTCTTTGGCTGGGGCTCTTTCACTTGTCGTCGTCTCTGATTTCTGCAGTTTTTTGCTCAACGACAACTAACCCAACTCTTTAGAAGTAGTAGTCCTATAACCCTTAGCGACGACTACTTCTCTATGTTCTTAAAATGATTCACATTGTAACTTCGTGGACGCCAACCATTTTTAATGCGCGTCAAGTTTGTATTCGTCTTAAAGATTACGTTAAAGTTGCTTTCTACACAACCATGGAAACAACAAGCTAATCACATGGTTTCTCACACTTTTGTTTTCTCGACGCAAAAAATGAGGGGGGAGGGGTAGGTGAAAACGATAGGGGTATTATGTTAAACTTTTTGTTCAGCAAGCCTAGATTTTGAAAAGGAAACTGAAAAAGGGCATCAGCAGTTAAGAATTAGGTTGCTAAACAGACTTGAAATCATGTTTAAAACTGTTGAAAAAGCTGCCAAAGCTGAAGGGTGACAGTTGAGGCAGAAAACCGAATGCGAACATGGATATCTAAGCCAAGTCAGGAACAGTCCTGCAAAAAGAAAAACCAGACAAAATCGATTTTCACGAAAAAAAGAACATATTTGGCTCCAAATAAACGGGCCTACAACTTTTGCATGCACTTTCCATCACAACAAGAAGTATAATGCTCTGCTCAAAAATGCTGAGCAAATATAAAGCAAGGTGAGCATGTTGACTGAGTGTTTATGCTGTACATGTTTGGTGATGGAAAAGCCTTTATAGAGGTTTTTAGTCATATTATTTGTTTGACTATATGATTTAGTCAAGCTATTAGGTTGACTATTTGCGCGAGTGATTGCCGTGAAGTGGATTCCAAACTGGTTAGCGGAGAAGTATTCGTTAATTTACATAGCCAAGGGAGTCGATGCCTTTGATTTCGAGGAAGCCAAGAAGCTTCTCGGAATTAAGGACAAGCGTATGGTTTCAATCGTTTTAGCTCAGCTGAGAAATAGAGGATTTCTGATCTCTTGGAGAGATTCTGTGGACCCGAGGAGGAAAATTTTCAGGTTAATTTCTCCAGAAGATGCCGTGCTTGCGTTTGGAATCCAAAATTCTGCTGAGGCAAAATCTGTTTTAGGCAAGTTTCAGGAAGCACTGAAACATCTTGAATATGTTGTTGGAGGGGCTTACGCGTCTTTCAAGTACCACGGTTACACAGTGCCAAGTAAAGTTGACCTTCACGTAAAAAGAGAGGATTTAGATAAATGGGTGGCACTTCTTGCCGACCGCGAACTCGCAGTTTCCATTAATGGCGTTCCAGCTGAGAAAACCAAGAAAGAAAATGTTCACATTCATTCGAACTTGACAGAGGATATGCTTAAGCAGTCAGTTATAGTTGATGAAGTTCGATATCTTAAGCCAGAGGTTTTGGTTATTGATGGATTAAAAGGTGAAGACAGGTTCAGTTTAATGGATGCTTTGGCGATTCTAATTTCTAAAAGGAAAGAGCTAGAGTGGCGGAAGCTCATCCATTTAGCTGAAAGAGAAGGCGCTGTCAGAAAATTAGGATGCATACTAGAAATAATCAATTACGAGGCTAAGCGAGAGATTTTTCCCAAAGAGAAAGCAGAGGAAATAAGGAAAAAGGCTGACCTTTCTTATTTGATAACGTTTCCAAAAAGCGCGGAAGTCACACCCGTCAGAGGGAAAGAAAAAGAGCACTATGCGGATTTAGGAAAAAGGTGGAACATGAAAATCTATCTCAGTAAGGCGTTTGTTTCCAAAATCGTCACGGATTTGGTGAGGTGAGGAAATGAGCGAAGCTGAACTGGAAATCGAAAGCCTAAAAGATCTGAAAAAAATTATGGAAGAAGCCGAGAAATGGGCAATAAAACTAGTTCTCATCGGCGGGTACGCAGTTAGAGCTTACACTAAAGGTTACCGCTTCACTAAAGACATCGATCTCGTTACCACCAAGGAAACCCTGGGGAATCTTAAAGCGTTGCTACAGTATTTAGGCTATACTCTTCGAGACACAGAATTTGGAGTTGCCGGAAGCAAAAAGTTCAACGAAGGCTTTATAGACCTACACATTAGTGTCGGAAAAATCTTTGACATGTCAACCAGCCTCGCCTACCCAGTAACCGACAACTTGTTCCTTAATGCAAAGAAACTGAGGATAACAGGTTATCACAAGGCTTCAGAGCAACATGCTTGTATGGCGCCAGTCGTAGACCTCGAAACTTTGCTAGTTCTCAAATTAATTCCGACTGGCAGAATAAAAGATACAATTGACATGCTTTCTCTTCTATTAGACAAGGGTGAAAAAATCAATCCAACCGCTTGGATGAACAGAATACCCGAAGGGGCAAGCTTTAGAGAACATTTAGTTACGCAACTAAGGAATTATGCAGATTTTGTTAGAAAAGGCGAAACCGACAAATTATGGTTTAACATCACTGGCTCACGACTCCCATCAACAGAAAAAAGAAAAATCCTAAAATTCATACGAGAAACTGTTAACATGCTAAAGAGCTAGACAACAATAAAGCTAGCCCTTCTACAAGACCAGCTTACCTTTCCATCACGACAGACAAAACCCACGAGCTAGCAAGAGTTCAGAAGTAGTAGTAACTTCTTCCTAGGGGGCGCTGTACTACTACTTCCAATTCTATTCTAATTACCTCATTGTTAAACCTTCATGATTTGTTGTGGTGGTGTCTTCCCTGGGGGTTCACAACCACAAATAAGCCAATTTCCACATAACTGTCGAAGAACCCTTATCACATGTCTTCCTTAGCCACCACTGGAAAGCAACTACAGAATACGCAAAAACCAAAGGATATTCTTTACGTCCAAAAACTCCTCGGTCACAAAAACCTAAAGACCACTCTTCAATACACGCAGTTAATTGCACTCCCACAAAACGAAGAATATATCTGTAACGTAGCGAAAAACGTTGAAGGAGGGCCCGTGGTCTAGCATGGATTAGGACGCTGGCCTGCGGAGCCGGAGATCCTGGGTTCAAATCCCAGCGGGCCCGCCATTGCCTCTTGGTGATCTGTTGCGATTTTTCTGTGCAAAGAGTTTTCAGTAGACCCCCCTACTTTTCATGTATCAAGGTTATTTGGCTTCAAATATGTTTGTTTAGGTGAGATCGGATTTTTGGGGTCTTGGTTGGAAACGTGTTTGGCTTTCACTGTTCTAAAATGTAGATTTATGTTAGACCTTGTCGTTGTTCTATGCAGTGGTAAACGATGCTGCTGGCTTTCGTCCTAGTTGCTTGTTTCGCTTTACTGTTTCAGTTGTGGAGAAGAAAGTTTAGCAGAAGAGACTGGGCTGTGGTTGCTACCTTCGCTTTTTTAGTTTCGCTTCTTCCCGCTTTTGTTTCTATTTGGAGCGTTTGGACCCCTTACACTACTAACTTAAATTTTCATGGCGGCGAATTCGATGGATATTTTCCATGGTCAAAGTTATCTTATCCGCTGTGTCTAAACGTGTATCATACTCCATTCATACACTTGCTATACGATGGAATACGCATTTCAGGCGACGTATCCCTTAGCATGTTGCTTACGAACACGGGAGTCATGATAGTCAACGGCACATTCAACTATCCTCCCGTGTTCGGAGAGGTACCACTGTCATACTCCCTTAATTTTCCATTCTTTAACAACGGAGAAACATTCTTCATCTTTCTGCTCGCCCTGTTTACAACGTTTAACATGATCGGAGCACTAGTTGGAATAGCCCTGGTAAATGCGCTTGCAAAAAAGAGAAGCATACCACAGGAATAATCGACTTAGTTTTTTTGGCCCCAGCAAGCATCAAAGCCTTTTAGTAGTTCATGTATGTCTTTTCCGTTGTTTTCGCCTGAATAACCACCTTCTAGAACAAAGAATGTATGCTTGTCCAATGAACCTATTTTCTTCCCTATTTCTCTGAAGCCTTTCCCAGTCAAACCCAGAGAAGCCAAATCTCCCGCATGACCATCAAATCCAGCAGAAACCGCAACAACCTCAAACCTACCTAAATCAACCCTGCCCAAAGCTTCATCCAATGTCTCCAAATAAACCTCATCTCCACAATCACCACGCAAAGGAAAATTCAAGTAATTACCCTCAGAAGTAACACCCGTACCAGGGTAATGTGGATACCGGTGCAACCCAACATACATTACACTTTCGTCTCCCAAGAAAATTTCCTGAGTCCCATTACCATGATGACCATCAACATCCAGAACCAAACAAGGCTTACCCAAAAACCTCACAGCAATCGCAATGTTATTCAGGTAGCAGAATCCCAAGGTACTAGCACCCAAGGCTCTACCGCTTTTTCCAGCGTGATGACCTGGAGGCCGCATCAAACTAAATCCCCCAACCTTCGCAGCCAAAATGGCTCCTCCAGCCGAAAGCCTCGCATACTCAAAAATGCCGTCATAAGCAGGAGTGTCAGCATCTGCGACAAGGCCTTCTTTAAGTCTCTCAACATAACCTGCATCATGAACCCGAAGAACATCCTCTTCAGAAGCAGGCTCAGGCACCAAAAACTCATAACCTTTCTCCTTCAAAATCTCAAAAGCCATCCTAACCCTCTCAGACCCTTCTAAATGCCAAGACCCATACTCCAAACACTTCTCCGAAAAAACAATCTTCATCTTCACAAGCATCCCCAAAGCCTCCATCATCCTCAAAAAGCAATATATCTTTTTGCTTACACTTGACTATTAAAATACGACGTCAACCATAAAAGATTTAGAAAACTAGCAAAAGATGGAAAACGCAAATGGTTTCCGAAAACCCATTCAACGAATTCCGCCAAGAATGCCAAAAAAGCCTAGAAGACTCCCTTAAAAAACTCTTTCCAAAAACCCAAATCGCACGCTTATCATTAGAGAAGCCGCCTGTCCCAGAGTTCGGTCAACTCGCTTCCTCACTATGTTTTGAGCTAGCCAAACGGCTAAACAAAAAACCTCTCTTACTAGCTCAGAACCTAGTCGAAACCCTAAAGAAATCAGAGTTTTCCCTAATCAAGCAAGTTGATGCCGCTGGAGAAGGCTACATCAATTTCCATGTCGACCTTCCAGGTTTTTCAGCCCTAACAATCGATTCCATCAGGAATCTCGACGCTGAATATGGCTTCGTCAAAACCGACAAACCACAAAGAATCATCGTTGAACACACCAGCGCGAATCCGCTGTCTCCAATGCACATCGGCCAAGCCAGAAACCCCATGCTCGGCGACGCCATAGCCAGACTACTCAAATCCAGAGGCCACAACGTCCTACGTCACTTCTACGTGGACGACGTAGGCCGCCAATCAGCCGTACTGGCGTATGGATACGAAAAGCTCGGCAGACCGAAACCAGGCGAGAAGCCAGATCACTTCCTCGGCAAGATATACACAATTACAAGCTGCTTGGTCGAGATCAACCGTCTAAAAAAAGAACTTGAACGCGCAAAAACAATCTCAGCAACAGAAGAAATCGCAAACATCAACAAGAAACTAGACGACTGGGTGTCCGCTGCTGCTGAGCTAAAAGAGAAATATGCAAAGCTCTTTGAAAGGCTCTTAGAAAAAATAACCGAAGACAAAGATCCTGAAAAGATAATCAACGAACTAAATGTAGCCTATGAAGCTGGACATAAAAAAGCTAAACAGCTCACAAGAGAAGTCAGCGAACTCTGCCTCGAAGGCCTCAAACAAACGCTAAGCCAGGCAAAAGTCTCCTATGACTCTTGGGACTGGGAAAGCGAACTGGCATGGACAAGCAAGATCCAAACCGTTCTTGAACAGATGAAGAAGACACCGTACGTTTTTCCTCTAGGCGGGATCCTAGAATTCGACGCAGAACAGGCTGTCCAGAAATTCAGCCTAAAGGAAAAACTCGGCTTAAGCGAATCCTACGAAGTTCCCTCTTTGACACTCATACGTTCAGACGGCACTACACTTTACGCAACAAGAGACATCGCGTACACTTTGTGGAAGTTTGAAAGAGCTGAAAAAGTGATCAACGTCGTTGGCATGGAACAGAAACTGTCTCAAATGTATTTGAAGATAGCTTTGCACGCTTTGGGCTACGGCAAGTACGCAGACAACCTCGTTCACTTCGACTACAACCTCGTAAGTCTTCCAGGCTACAAAATGTCAAGCCGAACAGGACGCTACATAAAATTCGACGAAGTCATGGACGAAGCAGTAAAACGAGCATACGAAGAAGTTTCGAAGCGATCTCCACAGCTTTCCGAAGAGCAGAAACAAGAAATCGCAAACTTCGTCGGCATGGGCGCAGTACGATACGCCCTCGTAGAAGTTGACCCCTCCAAACCTGTTGTCTTCACGTGGGACAGAGTACTTAACTTCGAAACAAACAGCGCACCCTACATACAATATTCTCATGCGAGAGCCTGCAGCATCCTAAGAAAAGCCCAAAGAAAACCAGAAAAACCAGGCTACAATCTGCTAAAAGAAAGGCTGGAACGCGAAATAATCCTAGCTCTTGCAGGCTTTCCAGACGTTTTCATTGAAGCAGCGGAACTTCTCAAGCCCAACCTAATCGCTGAGTTTGCGAACACTTTAGCCGACAAATTCAACACATTCTACAACGCCCTACCAGTCATAAAAGCCAAGCCAAAAGAACTCAGCGACGCAAGACTCGCCCTAGTCGACGCAGTAAGAATAGTGCTAAGAAACGCGCTAAACCTAATCGGCATAGTTGCTCCAGAAAGAATGTGAAAGCTATGGCGCACCTTCAATTATCGCAACTGCCGTGCTTGTGCCAATCCTATTCGCCCCAGCCTCAATCATAGCCACGGCATCAGCGTACGTTCTTATGCCTCCTGCTGCCTTGACACCGATATCATTGCCAACAGTCTGCCGCATCAGTCTAATATCTTCAATTGTTGCTCCCTTCCCGAAAAAGCCAGTTGAAGTTTTAACAAAATCTGCTCCAGCCTCTTTAACAAGCCTGCAAGCAATCACTTTCTCTTTCTTCGTTAAACAAGCTGTTTCAATGATAACTTTGACAATTATCTCCTTTGACAACCGTTTGACGTCAACGACAGCGGCTATATCCTGCCTCACAATTTCATAATCACCCGATTTCAACGCACTCAAATCTATGACCATGTCCACTTCTTGCGCTCCATTCTCCACGGCTTTAACAGACTCTAAAGCCTTTATTTCGGGAAGCGTGACCCCAAAGGGAAACCCAATCGTCGAACAGACCTTAACACTTGAGCCCTTCAAAAGTGCTGCAGCCGATTGTACATAAACGGGATTAACGCACACACATCCAAAACGATGATCTACAGCTTCTTCACACAATTTCTCGATGTCGCTTTTGGTCGCCGTAGCCTTAACATTCGTAGAATCGAGCATGCAGGCCAGTTCTTCTCTTGAAACAGACAATTCCATACACCTTAACGGCTTACACTAAAGTCACAGTATTATTCGTTTCTGTCAGAACGTGCTTTTTCGGCTATTTCGAATGCTTTACTGCCTTAATGATCAATGCTGAAGGCGAAGTTTCGCCATGTTTCTTAATAATGTCAACAGCTGCAGCATATTCCTTTTGAGCCTTTTCCATCTGTCCTTTTCCCAGACGAGACGAATCAAGATAAAATATTGGCGGTGTTGCACTCAAGTCATAGTCAACAAATTCGACACGCGTTTCTGTCAATCCTGCGCTTCCAAACATTTTCAGAAGCTGTTCTTGTGAGAAATAGTAAATGTCGCCTGAACTGCAGTCGCATTTGCATCGATACATGGCTAGATGTGCTTCTTGAGCCTTATTTCTTGCAATCGGAACGTTTTCGACTATTATCAATTCTCCGTCCTCCGACAAGACACGATTCATTTCGCGTAAAGCGTTTTGTATTGACTGCCGATTCTGAAAATTTCTGATACAGTGAACAGCCACAGCTTTGTCCATTGAACAGTCTCTTAATGGGATAGATTGTGCGTCAGCCTTTAAAGGTAGAACCTTGCTTCCCAATTGCAGCTCATGGATAGATTCCTTGAATTTTCTCCACCAACCATGACGGCTCATTCCATTCATAGGGTCTAAGCCAATAACTCTTCTTGAGCGCGTTGTTGCGGCGATAGTGAAATATCCCCTTCCGCAACCAACATCCAGCACTATATCTTCCTTATCTAAGCCAATGTCTCTGGCTAAAGCCATTCTCTCCATACCTATATCTGAGTTTGAATAAACATCCCACCAAGAGATATCGGTTTCTTTAAAAAGCCATTCAAGAATTTTCCCACACTTACCATAAGCCACATGGAAATCCTGTGGTGGAGTTCCGTATAAATCGAGGAAAACCGAAAAGCCATCCAATTCGACATCGAACTTCTCTGTAAGCCCCGGGATAGCTTGCAAACCTAAAAGCTGCAAATTGATTCCCATGGGGTCGCCAACTACAATAAAACAGGTTTCCATATATTAATAGTGTGTGCATAATTGTCGCCTCAAGTAGATTGACTTAGCGTGAGAAGTGACATAGCATGAGAGAGATATCATGGAAACGTTTTGGCTATCACGTGGTGTACGATGTTGACATCTACGATGCGATTGATTTTGCAAGTGTGCATGGCTTTGGCTACATCGTGCCAGATTTAATGATTCCACGTTTCTTTCCGGAACGATTCAGCGGACAGGATAGGCAGCGCATTCGAAGATTCGCAGCGTCAAAGAACGTATCCGTTTCTTTTCACGGTCCATCTGACTACCTGAATCTGGCGAGTTTATATCCGGAAGTCAGAAAGGCTGTCCTTGACAGAATGAAGCTGTGCTTAGACTTCGCTCAGGATGTTGAGGCAGACAGATTTACCATTCACATTGATCCTCCGTTCGATTTCGTCTTCGCTGGAAGAAAAGGTACTTACCTGAAGAATCATTGGTCAGTTTATGAGGATGCCCTAAAGCAGAGTTTACTTGAACTTGCTGAACACTCTCAAGGAGAAGTTCTTGTCTGCGTTGAAAACGATCGGTTAACCAGACTGGCCATGGAGGTCTTAGAAGAGCTTTTCCGGACTGGGAAACTCTTTCTAACGTGGGACATACCAAAGAGCCACACTGTCACTGGGGAACCAATTGTGGAAGTGGAGGATTTTCTCATGCGACACTTAGAGAAAGTCAAAGAATGCCATCTTCACGGTCAAAAGCCAGGGAAATACTCACATGACATTATAGGAGTGGGAAAGATCGATTTTTCTCGCTATCTGAGAATACTGTTGCCTCAAGACGTTCACTTCACACTCGAAATCCGTCCGAGAGAAGATGCGTTAAAAAGCCTGAAAATACTGAAAGAAATGCTTAAGAAACTTGGTTGGGAAATCTCTACTTGTGCAAGCTAGACTGGTACAGCTTCGGTGAGGCTGCCCAAATCGAGTCACCGACACTCAGTAGTAGCGTTTTACTCTCTACTAGAAAGTATTACAATATAGTCAGCAGTGTCGGCGCACATGTCCGCGGCATGTTCAATAAACTCGACCAAATCGTCGAATATCACCATTGTGCCACTATTTATCTGATCCCCATATTTGACGAATAACGATTTGGTTTCAAGATATTCCTCATCGATTTTGCCTTCGACATGTTCAACTTCTTTGGCTCCTTTTA
>Ga0209636_10002956_pt1 | contig 17351 bp, 15 predicted proteins | sample DeeMarSWOR152_54_FD_187464 | JGI IMG/M metagenome (GOLD analysis project Ga0209636, IMG submission 187464) | Marine sediment microbial communities from White Oak River estuary, North Carolina - WOR-1-52-54 (SPAdes) (version 2) | ecosystem: Environmental > Aquatic > Marine > Intertidal zone >...
CTGTTAGATCGCATTTCCCGAAGGTGCAGAGGCAACAAACATCGCAAAACGGCAGGTAGAAGGGCTTATAGCGCTGCAGAAGTTTGAAGTCCCAATTCCTCAAATCGGTGATAGAAGGAAACGGAGTTGGACCAGCAGGTTCAGCCCACGTTTCTTCGAAAACCCTACCAATAGATACTTGGAGATCTTTGGCAACCGCAAAATCCGTTTTCAATTCCTTTGCTTTCACAACTAAACCTTTATTAGGCATCGGCATACACACAACCTTGGAATAGATTATTGAGGAATTATTCATATGAATTATGATTCATATAAATCTTCCGATTCCTTCCGATGCTACGATTATGCCCGACTTTTTTTCTTTGGCACTGTTTTCTTTTGTGGTTTTGAAGATTTTCTCGTTTTTATACTTGATTTCTGGAAATAGGATTATTTCGGCTCCAACCGTTAGCCCCACTGTTAATGCGAGAAAATCTCTTTCCCGTCTCATAATCTCAACTATGAAGACTCTTTCGTGGGAAATCGCGGTGTCCCAAATTTTGTCGATCTAGGTGACTGCTGTTTTTACTGCTGTGTCGAATCCTATCGTTTCATCTGTTCCGAAAAATAATTGTTAATTGTCGCGGGAACCCCTGCTATTAACGTGTCGGTTTTTTTGATTAATTCCAAAGCTCTTTTGAAAGAACCATTACCGCCGATAACTATGAGTCCATTAACATTGTTAGAGGCATGAGTCTCCGCAGCTTTCTTGATTCCTTCTCTTTTTCTGAACTGTGGCATCTTGATGTATGAAGAATAGTGCCGCCTAATTGTATTATCCCATCAAGAGAGTGGGGGGGTTAACGGCCTAAACGTATTTGTTATCAAACCCTCTCACCCTTTCCTGAAACCTAAAGTTGAAAAATTTTTGAGTAGGCGATGCGGACAACTGCTCGAATAGCAGTGTTTGTGCCAGGAGCATCTCCACCACTTCTGACCAAGCCTATTCTCCTCAACCATCACTCCTCTCAATCGCTAAACTTGTACAAGAACAAAATGTTACGCTGGCCAAAATAAATCTGACCTTATTTTTCTGTTGCAACCGGAAAGGTTTATATGAATCGTAATTCATATGAATAATTCCTCAATAATAGACTCAAATCTGTTGGGATGTGTATATCATTGTTTAAGATGTTGATTATGATAATGCGAGGGTGTATCCATTGAGAATCGGTTTTTTCGTTTGGGAATATCCACCAAAGCTTGTAGGCGGTTTGGGTACATATGCAGAATATATAACCCGTGAGTTCGTTGCGTTGGGTCACGATGTCACAGTTTTTACGCTCAATCCCGGAGCCTTGAAGACGAGGGAAGTGTTGAAGGGAGTGGAAATCCATCGGCCTATAATAGCTGACGCGAGTAACGTCTTTCCAATGTTCGTCACCGGTGACTTAAGAAAGTGGGGGAAAAGCATCCGCTTTTTTAACGACATCTTTATCTATAACGTTCTTAGCGCATCTAAATTCGTTAACGAATTAATCGAGAAAGAGGGTTACCGATTCGACGTGGTATGTGTTCACGACTGGTTAAGCAGCATCTCTGGAATCATGGTGAAAAACGAAATGAAAATTCCCGTGGTTTTTCATGTTCACAGCACCGAGTTTGGTCGGAGCGGGGGACACGGCTCTGAAGTAGTTTCCCATTTTGAGTTAGCGACTGCTCAAGTTGCGGATCGCATAATTACTGTCAGCCATGCAATGAGAGACGATCTTATTCGACACGGCTGGCCTGAAGCAAAAATCAGTGTGGTCTGGAACGGGGCAGACCCTGAGCGTTACAATCCCAACAAATGCAGTCCAGGGGATGTTGAAAAAGTTCGAGAGAAATATGGCATCAAAAATGACGAACGAATGCTTTTTTTCTTGGGGCGACTAACATGGGTCAAGGGTGTGAGGAACCTCATTCAGGCCATGCCGCTGATCTTGAAGGAATACCCCAAAACAAGATTGGTAATTTTAGGTAAGGGAGAAGAACAGAAGGATATCGTCGAGACGGCGAATAGGCTCGGAATAAAGGACAATTTTGTTTGCCGTTTCGAGTTTGTACCCGAAGAAGAACGGATCCTGCACTACGCTGCCGCTGACGTCTGTATTTTTCCATCAGTCTATGAACCCTTCGGCATCGTAAGCTTAGAAGCCATGGCTATGGAAAAGCCAGTCGTGGTTGGAGCCCACGGTGTCGTCGGCTTTCGTGAGCAAGTTATTCCCTCTGGTCCGGATCAAAACGGGATACACGTGAACGGCGAGAACCCCCCAGATATCGCTTGGGGCGTGAAGGAAATATTAAAAGATCCCGCGAGGGCGAAAAGGTGGGGTGAAAATGGGCGTAAAAGAGTTTTGCAGTACTTTACTTGGGAGAAAGCGGCCGAACAAACCCTCCAAATATATCAAGCTCTTCAACCCAGCCACAGATAGGCATGCTCGTTGTCAAGGTAAACTCGCGTCAAGTGCTGGAGCTGGCTAACCATAGGAAGGTGAAACGGTGCCATCTAAGCAGGAAGATAAGTGTCCTTCATTAGAGGATTTGAAAGCAGCCACAATCGTAACCAACGGCATATTACGATATGCGTCGGCCATCGTTGACTCAAAAGATCTTACACCTGAGCTCAAGAAGAAAGTTTGGGAGCTCCAAAAGAAAGCGGCATCACTCATAGGATTAATGCGGCGAGAAATCATCGCTGAACAAAAACTGCTTCAGCTTCAAAGAGAGCAAATAGATAAGGTGTTCAAGCCTTCTGGCGAAAGGAGAACAAGAAAATGACAGGTACAGAACAGCCTCCGAATCATTAAGGCTGACAAAGCGCATGAACATGGTAATTTCGGAAGAGGAGTGTCGATCGGTGCCTGCGACACAGAGATCGACTCAAAATAATTTAGAGTTCCACAAAAACATAAAAATAGGAACAAATTATGCTTTAATACTAAGGCAAACTAAAGTGGATGTTCTGAGTTTAATCGTCAAAACCGCTCTTTTTCTATTCCATGCGTAACTTTCGCATATAGTATATGTTTCCTTCATACTCAAGTTCTACGAGTTTACCTTCCTGCAAAAGTTTCTCAATAATTGACCAATCTGCATCTGCCTTCTTCAAAAACTCTTTAACTGCTTCTCTTCGCATGGGATGCACCGCCGTTATACTAAGCAGGTCTTCTTCAACTTTTCCAGTAAAGGCGAAGGCGTTGCCCTCGTAACCTATCAAATATTCCAATCTGTTGGCTCCAAGCTTCTTGGAAAACGCTTGAAAAGCAGCATTTACGGTTTCTTCTTGAGCGGGTTTAACCCACTTTTCCCCTGGCGGTCTCGTTGGAATAGCAATATACGCTTTATCAAGCCTTTTAAGGCGATTCAGGAAATTTGCTAATTTCTCAAATTCGTCTCCATAATTAATGCCATCTATCAGCATCGTTTCACTGACAACCGTTCCCTTAAACTCCTTTGCAAACTCGGTTATACCTTCTAAAATATTGTTTAACTTCAAGTTTTTGTTGGGTCTATCTATTCTCTTCCATAAATCTTCGCTGCCAGCGTCAACTTTTAAAGAAACGAAATCTGCCTCCAGCAAATCTTCTTTAACATTGGTCTGCCAAATTAGCGAAGCATTGGTCAAAACAGCTATCTGAATCCCAATCTGTTTCAGCAAGGATATTTCCTTGCCAAGGTTAATATCCAAAGTTGGTTCTCCATCGGAAACAAAAGTAAGATAATCAACCCTCTCATCTCTTGACACTGCTTCATCAATTTTCCTTTCAACCTTTTTGAAAATATCCTTCGGCTTGTAGAAAGCTTGTCTTTCCGTTATCATATTCATAGTTCTTCCTAACTGGCAATAGACACACGAATAGGAGCAAGTTTTTGCCGGAATATTATTTATTCCCAAACTTCGGCCTAGACGTCTTGACGGAACAGGACCAAAAACCGTTATTCCTATGTCTTCCAGAACAGCTACCTCCATATTTCAAATAAAGTTCATATGAACTCAGTGTCAACCATGTTTTCTAACGTTCACTCCTTCATTTGATTTATTATGTGGAAGCGTATAAATGTTCAAACCTCTCGGCCCCGTTCCATAGGTGATGATCGCGTTTGGTTTGAGTTTTAGAAAAGTCAGCACGACGTCCTGAGCCGCCGAAATGTTCACCTACTTTAGGCACGGTTTTCTGATTTGAGATGTGGTCATTTTCATCTAATTCAACAACAGCAAAGTATGGTGTTCTCCCAGAATTTATTTCTTCATTAATGAAATGGACCAAATATTATTCTCATTCAGTTGAATCTTGCGATCTACTTTTCATTGAATCATAAAAAACCACGAAGTTCAAACGTGGTATCTCATAATCAAAAATTAGGGAGGTATTCTCATACATATGTAATGGTTACTGGAGAGAGACCCGTGTCTGGGCTTGAATATACAGTTTCCTCTTTTTGTCTATTTTCTTGTTAATAAACGAAGACATGTAGCTTGGCTTTGGGGTTGCAATTGGCTATACTTCACTGTAATCAGGGCGGGAAGCGAGGAGACGGATGGCTAGTGAAAGTGAGAAAGGTTAACATATCGGTTATAGAATTAAAAGTGTAGGTGATATGATGTCAGTAGAGGAGATATTAAAGGCCACAGCTGGTGACCTTCAAAACCTTCTTTCAGCGAATAACATTCTAGGCGATCCTGTAGATGTTGAGGACAAAACACTAGTTCCTGTAATAGGATACGGCTTTGGTTACGGAGGCGGAGGAGGCAAAAGCAAAGGAGCCGAAGGAGAAGGAACTGGAAGCGGCAGCGGAGGAGGAGTTTCACCCAGAGCAGTGATTATACTCTACAAGGGTGTGAAGGGACCTGAAGGTGTTCAAGTCTTATCCCTTAAAGAACCAAACCCAATAGCTGAAGCCATAGGGGAAGCTATACCTAAGATAGCTGAGAATGTACCGAAGATAATGGAATCCATTAAGGCAAAGAAGGAGAAGAAGGAGTAGTACCTCTATTTCCCTTTTTTTGTGTGAAATTTATGGCTCTAGTCATCATACTTCTGTTGCTAGTAGTAGTTTTTTTTCTATGTCTTACCTTCATCCCAGTTAACATCAATTTTCGGTTAGAGAAAGGTGAAAGCCTGACTAGGCGAGTTACGTCAATAGTCTGGGGAGCTGTGGGGATAGCCTACACAGACTGGAACAAAGTATCTGAGACAAGGTATCTGCTGTTCGGCCAGACCATCATTAGAAGACGGAAAGAGAAGAAACCCAAAGAAAGACCGATAATTGAGAAGGGACAGATTGTTAAATTCATGAGGCTTCCCTATGAGGCTATACCGCATTTTATCAATTTTATCAAAACACTCTTCAAGCTCATCTCAATAAGAAAGGTACAGTGCGACGCCCAATTGGGTCTTTCCGACCCTGCGAATACAGGCATCTTGTTCGGATACCTCACGGCTCTAAAATCTGTGCTTCGGCCGATAGAGAGGCTCAGGATACGTTTGACTCCAGTCTTCGACAAGCAGACACTTGAAGGAGGTTTCAACATCATTCTAAGGATAAATTATCCCATCAGGATTATTGCGGCTGCAATCGGTCTGTTCTTTAAAAAGCCCGTACGGGAGTTCATGAAGTCTATGCGCGAGTTTCGGTGATTTCTCGTGAATGACGAAGGTTTGTTAGCCGGTTCCGGGGTTCGTGTTGGAGAGAGGGTCTTTATCCCTGTTGCGGAGATTATTAGGATTATACATCAACACGGTACATGGATACAGGTTACTCCCGTAGCTGTAGTTGTAGTGGACGGGAAAGAAGAGTACCTGCTGCCTATGACAGAAGAGATCACGCTTAAAGAACTGAAGGCTAAAGTTCCCCAGTTAAATGTTGAGATCCAAAAGTGGTCGAGAGAGTGATCAATGAGGAAGCATCTGCAAGATGGCATAATTATGATATGAATAATTATCATTACTATTTTGTCAGTTTTACTCAGTTTACTCCACTTAAACTCCCCCATTCTCTTGTCTGCTACTTTTTAATGTAAGATAGAATAATAGATAGAATAAAACCTAGAACCGTTATAATCCAAGCGTTCCATAAGCCTAACTAAAAATCTGGTTCAAGTGGCACAATCTAACCTACCTAGTTACTTTTGCTCCAATTTACCTTCTTACATACAAAAAAAGGGGAAGAGAAGAGCTAACTAGGCTCATTTCAATTTCATTGTCCATTTGCAGCCGTTTTCTTCAAACTCGCAAGACATGTCCATTCCTAAGTCTCGCATGAAGTGGCGGGGATGGGCGGATCTGTATTGACACATTTTGCAATAGAACTTTGGGTCAATCTTGAGTCCAGCCTTCTTCACCAACTCTCTTGATCTTCTGAGAATCTCGCAGTTCTTGTACCTCATGACCGCTTCACGATCGGAGACCCAAGATAATTCAAGGTCTGACAAGGGCTGCCACATCTGCTGCATATTCACCATCTGGTTGGCAAACTGCTTGGGGGTAAGTGTCTTCATCATTTCAAGCATTTGACCCATGTAACTCTTATAGACTTCCAATGTGTAATCCAACCACTTTTCCACGGTTCCCTGTTCCTCATGATAAGCGTAGCTTATAGCGTCCTCCAATACATAAAAATCAAAGAGGCCGTTATACTTCTCCTCAATAGACATCTCCCTAATCGCCAAAATCTCTCCTCCAATCAAAATATCATTTCAAATAAACCCTATTTATCAATTATGTTTAGAAAATAAACTACTGATGATTTGCTCTGGACGAGGTTAATCAGAAGACAACTAGAAAATAACTTTTTTATCCATTTATATCTGAGAAGTATATTCAACCGAAGGTAGAAGCTAAAAAATAGCAACAAAAAAGGGGATTTTGGTATAACTTCGCGCTTGAGAGTTGGTACCCCGAGGGAGGTCAGCGTCTGGACTAGAATATACCATTCCTCTCTTTTTAACAGAGTAACCCCAATTATGATATAGAACTAAGTTCGACAATTCTTAAATGAGCCACATTCTGTTATACGTTTAAATTGAGAATGATTTGGAATCACCAGTAATTATTCTTCTTGTTCTATTTCTTACGACCCTAGGATGTCTCATATCTGTCGCATACTACTTCTTGCAACGATCAGAGAAAAAAGTAACTAAGGTTATCTTGCAGATAACATCAATAATAGTGTGGTTAAATTAGTCAACTCATATTTTAGATTTCGAGGTAGGCAATAAGCTCAATTTCAATGGAAGATCTTTTTACTTTTTTGCTAATTGTGGTATTTACTGAAAACCAAGCCTCCTAGATTCTGCCCTATTGTGGGATGTGTTGCTTCTACACATGGACACCGAGCTTCAGTACTGCGAGGCCAACGAACGTTACTGCTACAGAGATGGGGAAGAGGAAGCTTAGTCCGAGTAGCCCAGCTAGGGTTGCGCCTACAATCGGCGCGAAGGAGCCTACGAGACTTCCGGGGAGGAAGCGGAGTGCGAATCCCATACCCCGCTGCCCGCGCGGCGTCAGCTTGGCGACAATGGAAGAGGTAGCTACCATGCCACTAGAGCCAAAGAAACCAGATAGGAAGTAGAATCCGATAAAGAGGAGGAGGTTTGGCGCCAGTGAGGCTATGAGAAGACATACCGAGCTGGCGGCGACAGCGAACATCAGCCACCGCTTATTCCCAAATCTGTCTGCGAGGTAGCCACCGAGAGGTGCCGCAACTACCCCCATTAGCGAGACGGAGCCGTATATGAGGCTTGCTTGGGAGACGGTTAGTCCCTTCACATCACATAGATATGTAGGGATGAAGGAATTGAGAATGCCGTTGCCTAACATCCTTAGGGCGACGAAGACTAATAACATGATTAGTCCAACTGAAAGAAGCGATTTAGGAGCACTCCTCTGTGAACTCTCGACTTCTTCCGCTCTCTTCTCTCTCCCTGTCTCCTCCTTATCAGATTCGAAATTATATATGGGCTTAAGCTTCCAGATGGCGATGATGATAGCGAGGACCGGAAAGGCCCATAAAAGGTAGAGCGATCTCCACCTCCATCCAAGGGTTCCAACGAGGAGTGTAAGGGAAAGAGGGCCGAGCGCTATACCAAGGGTTCCACCGGCACTTTGGACGCCGAGAGCCTTCGACCTATCTTTCTCGGAGAAGAGCTTGGTGACATAGCTAAAAGACGCTGGATGGTAGGGCGTCGAGGTTATTATGACTGCACTGATCGAAACCGTCAGCATAAACGGGTTGATCGATTGACTTACGGCTATAGCACCAATGCCTGAGATCAGAAAGCATATGATAAGAACAGTGCGTGACCCCAGTTTGTCCGTGAGGAAACCGCTTGGAAGGGATAAGATTGTTGAACATATCCTCGGCATTGCAGCGATAAGTCCGAGCTGTTGGAGGGTGAGGTCGAACTCGGCGCGGAAAACGGGAAAGAGTGCTGGATGAACTCTGGTAAATACATGAATCAAAGTGTGGGTCAATGCCATGACAAGCAGCCCATAGTTTAAAATTGAAACGCCCTCCTTCACAGTCTTTGATTCCAAATCATCCCCCCTAAACGCCTTTGACCCAGCCTTATCATAGATACGTTTAAGCCTCTTTGAACTGGGGTATTTCTAGGTTTGTATTTCCCCTTCCTTTATATTTACCTTCATATCGTCTGCTTTCGCGTCTTTTTTTCCAGTTCAACGTACATCTTTCAAAGATACATATAAACGATAGGTTGGGGGCAACGAACAAGTTACCTTTATACATTCTAGGATTTTAATTTTTGACCCGAACTTCTCTTCACGAACAAAAACAAATATCTTAAATATTAAGATGTAATAAATATTATTGAAAGTAAACGTTGGCCTGTTAGATTAGGCTTGCGCCTCCTGAAGGCCTGTAGTAAATTATTAGGCGGTGGAAATGTGCCTCTGAACGGTCAATTCATACTTCCGTTTTCGGTTCTCTCAGAAGATCGTAGGGAACCTTTCACAGAGGAGATGGAGAAAGCTGCCATTTTTTGTTTTGCCGAGCTAAAGAGGACAAAAGGGGGCGGTCTAATTCTAAAACGACCAGCGGAGAAACCATATTTCATATACGAGATTTGCTATCCATTCTGGCGGATTTCGTGGGGCGAATCAAGTCTTCTTTTCGACGGGTTAAACACTACGGCCTGCACTTTGACCTACAAAACAATTCCAAACGCGAATGCTTTCATGGAAAATCTGGATAGAAGTTCAAAAACACAAAAAACTTATATGGCTTTTCTATCCGGCAACGTCGATTATTTTTGGACATCCAACAATGAAAAGGAAATAGTTATAGAGGGACTCATCACAGATCCAGATCTTCTTAACGACTTCAACTTGTACCTTTCCGAAGCTAAACAGGTCGATACTCCATTGTCTGACATGGTGGTGTTGCCGCCCACAATAAATGAATTAGCAATTTCATTTATGATAGAAAAACTTGAAAGCCTAAAGACCAAGTTTGAAGAAGAAGTTAACTTTCTTTACAGAAGCATGAAAATCCTCAACGCGACAACAAAGAACTTCATTGAAGCAATTCGTTGGAAGATGAAAGCAATTAAAGAGGAATTTGGTATGGAAGTGAAGAAACGTGAAAGCGGTATAACGCAGAAAGTCAACCTTATACACAAGGAATTTGATGAACAAATAATAAAGGTCTCAGAAGATTTTGAAGAACGGTTATTCCGTTTATATCAAGAAAAAACAATGTTTAAAAAAGCCAAGGAGCTTACACCCAGCAGAATTGAACAATACCTAGTAGAATTGAAAGAATGTTTTGCTAACGAGGACATTGTTGGCTTCCAGAAATGGGAGGAAGTAATCCACTATTGCAGGAAAGATCTCCCCGAACTGGAAGCAAAGATCAAAAAACTCGAGGCTAAGATAAAGGAAACAAACGATGAGAAGTCTCTTGAAATTTTCAAACTAAAATCAGACCATGAAACCAAAATCAGAGAAGCCAAAAAAGATGTATTGGAAATTGAGGTTTCTCGAGATACTAAAATCAAGATTCATAAGCAGGAAATGGAGCAACTGAAGGAATTAACCTCAACGATGATTAACCAGATTGATAAAACGGCGAAACTGAAAGAGGCAGACCTTGCCAAGCTTGAAGGACTAGGAATCCCACAAAAACAAAGATTGTGCGCGTTAATCTACATGCCTTTTTACCTAGTCTGTTATCAATCTGAATCGAAAAATCGTTATGTCTATTTTCCACCATCCACCGTAAGCAGAATGGATTTCACTGTGAAATTCAGAGGGGCATTAGGCAAAGCGAAAATTAATCAACTCTTTGCTCCCCGTTCCAAAACCATAGCTTCACTCCTAAACAATTTTTCCCCTCTGATTGAGCAAAACCCGTTGTTCAAAAGAGAGATAAATGAGGCTGCCGCTGAAGCTGACATATTAAGACCTGAATTAATGAGTGAATTGGTTAAGAAGGGACTAAACCAACTCAGAGAGGAAGGATGGTTTTCAGAAAAGGAATATGAAGCCCTCAAATCCCCCATTTTTTCTTATATAAAACTATTCAAAAGTGAATACTGAAGGTCAGGGAAAATGAGGTTATCTCGTAGATAACAACTATGTTTTTTAGCCAGAATATGTGAGAAGTGATACCAGTAATATGGTTAAAAAGAAAGTCAGAGAAAACATTTAAAGTGCTATTAATTATTGGTCTTGGCAAAGTGGGAGGGGGATAATAGTGGTATTGCAGTTTGAAGCTGGTTCGCTGTCAGAAGAAGAAGTTAACGCTATTTTAGAATCACTTCCAGTAGATGCGACATTCATTGATAAAGAAGATAGGGTAAAATACTTCAGCAAACTCGGGAAGCGAATCTTTGCCAGAGCAAAGGCTGTTATTGGAAGAAAAGTGCAGCTATGTCATCCAAAGAAAAGCGTTCATGTAGTAAATAGTATTCTTGAAGCCTTTAAAACAGGAAATAAAGATGTAGCAGAATTCTGGATTCAATTGAACAACCGAACAATCCATATCAGATATTTTGCAGTCAGAAACAAAGACGGAGAATATTTAGGAACAATGGAAGTATCGCAAGACATAACCGACATCAAAAAGATTGAGGGTGAGAAAAGACTTCTTGATTGGGAAATGTAGCGAAATTGTGGCTATTTTTTAGAAATCAATCAAACAGATCGTTCTTTCCAGCCAACTCACTACTTATGCCGAGTTCGACCGATTCCTTTGAGATCTAAAAAAAGTTCAACAGAAAATGAATATGCTGAGAGAGAAGTAAGTAGGAATAAAAATCTAGGTTATCATCTAAGAAATCAATGCCTCTTCTTAGCTATTATCAGTAGTTTCTATGATTTATTCGGTTCAAAGGGTTCCTTGAGGCATGAGCCATATACTTCTTCAATTGACAATCCCAGTTTTTGGAATATATCTTTTAATTCTTATAAGCTATAAAGTCGATGGTCAAAAGTTATCTCTCTTATTTCTCTTCTCCTCTTGTCTATGAAAACCCAACGAGTAACATTTCTCTTATCTTTCCAGTTGAAAGAATGATCAGTTAGCATATAGAAGTCGTTTCTTTCCCGCCAGTCTTTATCTTGGAAGTTTATGATGAGCCATTCAGGATTTGCAATTTCTATGACAAATGTTCCCTCTTTCCTCAAAACCCTAACGATTTCTTTGAGTACAACCCCATTCTCTTTTTCAGAGAAGAATCCGAAACTTGTCCAGAAATTAATGACATGATGAAAAAGATTTGGACGTAATGGCAGATACCTTATATCATCACACAAAATTGAAGGCTTTCAGCCCCAACTTCTTTACGTCTCTTCTTTGCTTGAATCAATAGATGAAATAAGGACGGGCGAAATAGTAGACCCGAACTGTTGCTAGTAATGGCAATTACGTATTATTGGGTTCCGTTGGTTATGTTTGTCCTGTCCCTCACTTTGAAGGATAAAGCGAATCACTGGGCAAACATTATCCTAGAAATAGTTTATGCTGGTTTTATCCTCTTTGACTTAATTATGAATATCACAACAGTCGCCTATCCCTATGTGATACTGATGGATACTTCAGCGATTGTGGTTGCAGCACTGATTGCTTGGTATGCATGGCGACGAATTCGAACAAGAAGAATGGGAACTGTGATTTAATCAGTTGATTAACTTAAATGACATTGGTAATGTAGGTGTGAATCTTATTACAAACGCTTATGAGAATGATTATTGAAAGTAGTATCTGTGAGCGAGCAAACTCCCTCTTATTATTTGTTTAAACTGTTAAAAGTGATGGGTTACGGAGCTATTGTTTTGCCGTTGATACACTTTCTAACAGCAAATCTTTAAGATATGTTTATGAGCAAATCTAACAAAGTAAAAAATTAAAAGAAGAGTGATGCCGTAAGTACTCTAACAATCGTCTTGCGTGCGGATCAAGTGTATCTATTTTTACAAAATGGGCGTAATGTTAAATTAGCTGTTATAATCGCTGAAATAGTAGTAGCGACAGGAAATCTAACATTTCATATTAGTTTAGCTGTGAATCTTGTCTACAACCCAGCCTATGCCTAACTCTTCCAGCTTACCTTTTGAAGGTATTCCCGTCTCTTCATTCCAACACATCATACGGTAGTAAGTGCGTTTGGCCTCCTCCAACTCTCTAGGATCAACCGCAACTTTCGAGAGAGGCCCGGATGTTTGGGGATGGAAGAACCTGTCCGGTAGCCAATCATCTTTGGCAGTTAGTCCTTCCCTAACGTTGAAGGCCCTTGCCATGTTTATGACTCGTTCACTGGTCTTCATCAGCTCCCAAGAGGTCGTGTTCCAGCCGGTAACTGCCTTTATCATCTCCAGTTTCTGGTTGTAACTCCATGGTATCATGCTACACATAACTAGGCAGTTGTTCAACACAGCCCAATACACGTTGTATATTAGTAGGCGTACCTTATCTGGTCCGAGGTCTTCCACAGGCACTGGGTCCAAAATTCCAAGCGGCCTTACGCTGTCCCATGCAGACTGGGTCATGAAGCCAGTGTCGTGGATGTTGTGAACGTGATCGGCTCCTGTAGGGGAGATAGCATATCCTAAACCTAGTGCCCTCTTGAGGCGTGGTTCATGCATGGGCACCTCCTGACCTTTAACATGGACAGCGTACTTTTCGGCACCCTTCCCCATCTTTTCCGCAGCTCTCTTCGTTCCCTCAGCCAGTAGGTCACCTATACCACTCCTCTCCCCAATTAGCTCCACCATCTTGACCATGGCTTCAGCGTTACCGAAATTCAATTTTATCCCACCTGTATCCTCATCAGTCAGGATCCCGTTCTGGAAGCACTCCATGGCGAAGGCTATAGTTGCGCCAGTCGCTATCGTATCGAGTGTGTATCTCTGACACAGCTCATTCGCTTTACAAACGGCCTTTAGATCATCTATCCCACAGTTTGACCCTAACGCCGCCAGAGTCTCATACTCTGGACCACCATAGATTGGGTCCACCTTCCATGTCTCATCTACCTTCACAACCTTCTTACATGGCCTAGGACACGCATAACAGCCCTCCACCCTAACCCCTACAGTATCCCTTATGGTTTGGGCTGATATGGCTTCGGGGTTCGAGAAGAGGGCATCCCTGAAGTTTCTTGTTGGTAGGTTTCCAGAAAGTACGTGAGCAGTCATCCATGACCCCGTTCCCAACCCCCAGTCTACTCCTCCTGGACCCCTCGGCTTAGCTCTCATCCTGTCACTCATCTCCTTGGCCATTTCCCTTATCTTTTCAGGATCAGCTACCTCAACATTCTTGCGGCCTCTAACTGCTATGGCCTTCAACTTTTGGGAGCCCATGACCGCCCCCATCCCAGCTCGGCCAGCGGAATGCTTCAGGTCGTTTATCACGCAGGCGTACCGTACTAGACTCTCTCCACCAGGACCTATCTGAGATGTCCTTACCAGTCTGTCGCCTAACTCTTCTCTTATGACACGCTGCGAATCTGCAATATGCATGCCCCATAAGTGTTTAGCGTCTCTTAACTCACCCTCACCTTTATGTATCCATAGATAAACGGGGCGCTCAGCCTCACCATCAATCATCACACAGTCAAAGCCAGCTCGTTTCAACTCTGCCCCGAAGAAACCACCACCCTCTGAGGCCCCGAAACCAAATGTTAGGGGCGACTTGGCACCCACCGCGTTTCGCCCACTACCAGCTATAGGTATTCCAGTAATAGGACCAGGTGCGATGATCAACTTGTTTTCAGAGGACAGCGGTTCTATTCCAGACTTCGATTCTTTCAGAAGGTAATAAGCTATGAAGCCCCATCCACCCAGATAGCGACGGTAGAACTTTTCATCTTGGATTTCAACCCAAACCTTCTCGTCGGATAGGTTAACGCGTAAGGTTTTACCACTGTATCCATACATGGATTTCAGCCCCTCCTCAGATAATAGTATTCATAGGAAGCTATTTCCCCACTTTTACACAATTCAATTATAGCCTTACCTGCAGACACCCTATCGACATTATACTCCTGCTTCAAAAGACGATAAACATCCTCTATCAGTATCCTCCCTGAATCACTACTAGATTTATCCATAATGTCGAATATGGCGGACTTGATTTTATCATTCATCTCACTTTAACACCCAATAATGTAAGTACAATCTTCTTTCTTAAAAGGTTAAATCAGAAGACACGAAGAGTTAAAAAACCCTTTGAGGTCACGCAAACCAACCGCATTGGACAACCGAAGATTGAACAATGCCTCTGCTTTTCAAACTAGAAGCTCCCAAGGAGCCTTGGCGTAGTCGGTATAAGCGTAATAGGCAGTTTACTCCCTCTGAGCGATTTTAAACCACTGTGGTCTCATCTTCTTCTCCAGTGGCTCTGAGGAAAGCTTTGCATACCTTATGTAAAAAAATTTACATAATTTATTTTTATAAACGTATATCGTAGACACAGTGGAGACATCACGCGAAAATCCCCGCAAATTCCCCTTTTTTACAATGTAATGTATAAATGGTGAGAACAAGAACTTAGTGAATGAACTATGTTTTTTTGAGATACCGAACGGATAATAAGATCATTCCACCTAAATCGAAAAACAAATTAAAGTGAACATACGCCAGTCATTCGGATATTAAGCCTCAAAGTCTTAACTTCCCAAACAATTTCAGAATAAATTCTCACAAAAGACTATCCATTATTTGATTTTACATTATTAAGAAATGTTAAACTATCATTATTTTTATTCACCGCTCCAAGCTCACTATAGGAGGATGTAGAGGATGACCTAAATAAATGAAGAATGAACAATCACGGCAAAGAAAGTCAGAAAATTTGATTTTTAAGTTCATATATAGATCTTTTATATCTTACTGAACCAAGAAGAAATCCTGACAAAAGAAGCATTGGCAAGACCTCATAAGATAGTAATAACAGCAGGCATAAAAACAGATAGGGATCAAAAACCGAATAGACACGCTGCTGAAAGCTTTGAAGCAAAAACTCAAACAGGAAATCACGGCAGAAACGCCAAACACCATACTCAAAACGGTATACATTACAATTCAGGAATGGTAGCCCGGGGGAGATTCGAACTCCCGTCAGCGGGTCTCTCCAAAGAATGGAAGGTATTGTGCTTCCTCACTCCAGAGCCCGCCATGCTTGACCGCTACATTCGGCGGAAAGAACTTTTTTCCTCCACCGGGCTAGTTTCCGGGCTACTTAAACGACGTTTTTTCCTCTTAATAAATCTGTTTTAGCAGGATTCAAAACATATTACAACTTCATAAGACCACATCAAAGTCTTGATGGAAGAACACCAACAGAAGCTTCAGAAATAGACTTGGAACTCGGAAAAAACAAGTGGCTCGGTCTCATCGAAAAAAGCAAACGAATTTAACAACCGCATTAAACAACCGAAAACTTAACAGAACCATTTAAAATGATATTTATTTAATTCTCCACTCTCTTCTCAACACAAAACCGCACCAAACCGCACAATACATCAAACACATTAGCACAAGAGCGGGAAACTGTCAGACAGTTGAAACTTTGATTCCAAAATCCAAGTCTACATTGCCACATTTTCTGTGTAAAAACTTGACTTAGGCTAATTTTCTAGTTTAGAATTTATAGAACGCCGTAATGATTCGGTAAGACCAAAAATCCATTTTTCCTATATTAAGTTAGTGTTAATATTACTGGTTGATTAGATCAGACGTAAATTGTGCCGATTTGCACCATCTAAACAAAGCCCTTTCTAATCCTTTCTTTGCCATCTGGCTAAAGACACACCTTTTACAAATCCTATAAGCCCTTCTATAGAGTCTCCAAAACACTTATATCCACCAGAAGCACTCAATTGAATATGGCGATTAAATTGCCAATTCGATAGCTCCACATGGATGCAGCTCTTGAGTTGAATCAAGGGTGAAGGGTGGAGTGAGCCTTTCTCGCGATGAACACCATGCATAGGCCCATGCTACGCCAACCAAACACCAACCACCGATTAAACCCGACATGAAACGCCGTCTGGGGGATGGTTAGGCTTGAATGCTGAGGAAGGGCGCGGCAAGCTGCGAAAAGCCCCGGGTAGGCGCACGCGGTCGTAGATCCGGGGATTCCTCAATGGGACCTCCTGCTGTGGGCTCCTTCGGGAACCTGCGGCGCTCCTTGATGGGAGTGGGAACCCCCTGAATGGAAACATCTTAGTAGGGGGAGGAAAAGAAACCAAACGGGATTCCCTGAGTAGCGGCGAGCGAAAAGGGAAAAGTCTAAACTGAACCCCACAATGAAAATTGTGGGGGATGTAGGGTGGAGGACCAGCCTCCTCCTCACCAGTCAAGTTGAAGTGGCCTGGAAAGGCCTGCCAGAGAGGGTGAAAGCCCCGTAAGCGTACGCTGGAAGGAGATGGGCTGGTATCCCGAGTACCACATCCTGGCTTGGGTGTGGGAAACTGGAAGTCACTAACTTCCAAGACTAAATACGATTCAAGACCGATAGCGCACTAGTACGGTGACGGAAAGCTGAAAAGTACCCCGGAAGGGGGATGAAAAGTGCCTGAAACCAGACGGTTACAGACGTGTGCAGCCCAGAAGGACAGATCCCTCCTAAAGGAACCTACGGCGACGTAATAGTACGAGGGAGGGGGACCAGGGTTGCACTCTCCGTCTAGAAACACGGGCCGGGGAGTTCACAGTCACGGCGAGCCTAAGGGTCAAAAGCCCGTAAGCAGAGGGAAACCAATAGGCGCGCAACTAGCCATGCGCTGGCGAGGCGCAGGGTCTGAAAGGGCCCGGAGTCATGGCTGTGAAACTAGAAACCGGGCGATCTAGCCCTGGGCAGAGCGA
>Ga0209636_10002957_pt1 | contig 17348 bp, 15 predicted proteins | sample DeeMarSWOR152_54_FD_187464 | JGI IMG/M metagenome (GOLD analysis project Ga0209636, IMG submission 187464) | Marine sediment microbial communities from White Oak River estuary, North Carolina - WOR-1-52-54 (SPAdes) (version 2) | ecosystem: Environmental > Aquatic > Marine > Intertidal zone >...
CTATGTGGGGGTCGACCCTGCAGAGGCTCCTATTCCAGTGGGTCCAACGTGTCACTATCTCATGGGCGGCATTCCAACAGACACAGAGGGGAGAGTTCTTGCTGATGGCAGCAACTCCCCCGTTGGTGGATTCTACGCTGCAGGAGAGTGTGGGTGCGTCTCGGTCCACGGTGCTAATCGACTGGGAACCAACTCCCTGCTCGATCTGGTCGTTTTCGGTAGACGAGCAGGCAGGGAGATCTCTGAGTACATTAAATCCAGTTCCCTTGAGGCTTTTCCCCAGGATCGAGAGGAGGAATTACGGGAGAGAATCGTGGGGCTCCTTCATTCAGTCGGGAAGGAGCGTCTCTACTCTCTCCGCAGACGGATGAATGAAACCATGATGGATCGGTGTTCGGTGTTTCGAGATCAAAAGGGGCTCAAAGGGGCACTGGATGAGATCAGAGTTCTTAAGGAAAGGTATAGTGATGTCGGTCTCTCGAACAAGGGGAGACGGTTTAACTACGAACTGATGGAGGCCTTTGAACTGGGACATATGCTCCTTCAGGCCGAGGTCATTCTGGCTAGCGCCCTGGCGAGAGAGGAAAGTCGGGGAGCCCATTTCAGGGAAGATTTCCCTGAGCGAGACGATGAACGATGGCTGAAGCATACCCTGGCCAACCTCAACCCTCAGGGTCCAAAAATCACGGATAAGCCCGTGGTCATCACCCGTTTCGAGCCTAAGGCAAGGACGTATTGAGATGGAATGCCAATTCAAGATCTTCCGGTTCGATCCTGACAAAGACCAGAAGCCCTATTATCAGAACTACACGCTTGAGGCGAAGCCGAATGATAAAATCCTGGACTGTCTCAACCGTATCCGATGGGAGCAGGACTCGACATTGGCCTATCGTATGTCTTGCGCGCACGGGGTCTGTGGCTCCGATGGGATGCGAATAAACGGGGTCTGTGCTCTGGCCTGCCAGCGCCTGGTCAAGAACTATGAAACTCCCGTGTTTACGATCGATCCCCTTCCCGTTTTTCAGGTGGTAAAGGATCTGATTGTGGATCTGGCCCCCTTCTTCGAAAAGTACCAGGCTATCAAACCCTATCTCATCAATCCATCCTCTCCTCCAGAAAAGGAGCGGCTCCAGGCCAGGCAGGCAAGGGAAACTTTTGATGATGCGATTCGTTGCATCCTCTGTGGTTCGTGCACTGCTGCGTGCCCCATCAGCGGTCGGAACGAGAGATACCTGGGGCCGGCCGCCCTGCTCAGAGCCTTTAGATACCTTTTTGACAGTCGGGATTTTGGGGGAGAGGAACGCATCCAGATTCTGGACAATGAGGACGGCATCTGGGGATGCAATACCCTGTGGAAATGCACCGAGGTCTGCCCCAAAAAGATCCCTGTCACCCGATGCCTGGGAAAAACTAAGAAGAGAATCTATGATAAGAAGAAGGGAGAGTAGAGACTCACTCTACTCTTCCGGGTCCACGAGCAGTGAAGGGTCCAGGGTTTCATCGATCTCTTTATCAGTCAGGAGCCCCTTTTCCCTGACCAGTTCCCTGATTGACATCCCTCTCTCAAGAGACTCCTTGGCCATCTCGGCCGCCTTGAGGTAGCCGATCTTTGGGTTGAGCGTTGTTGCAAGGGCAGGATTCCTTTCCAAATAGCCGCGGCATCGGCCCTCGTTCGCTGTGATTCCCTCAATACAACGCTTAACCAGGATGGGAAGAAAGTTCTTGAGGATCTCCATGGATTCCAAGAGGTTGTGAATCATGACCGGCATCATGACGTTCAGTTCCATCTGGCCCGCCTGAACAGCCATGGCAATGGTGAGGTCGTTTCCCATAACCTGGAAAGCGATCATGTTGAGACATTCCAGCATGACAGGGTTGACTTTTCCCGGCATGAGCGAAGAGCCCGGCTGGACCGGAGGAAGGTGTATCTCTGCTAGTCCGGTCGTGGGTCCGGAACTCAGAAGCCTCAGATCGTTGGCGATTCGGGTCAATTCGAGAGCGAGGCCCCTCAGTGCCCCTGATATGCCCGACACAGCAAGACGGCTCTGCATCGCTTCCCGCAGATCAGATGCGTCTTTCAGCTTGAATGCGGTCATTTCCCTGAGTCTCCGAATCATGGCTTTGCGGTAACCGGGGGGGGCGTTCAACCCCGTTCCAACAGCGGTTCCACCGATGGCGAGTTCCTCTAGGTCTTTGGACCTCTCGTCTATCTGTTTGATGGCTCTTTCAATCGCCTGGCCATAGGCCCGAAATTCGTCTCCCAGCCGCATGGGAACAGCATCCTGAAGGTGGGTTCGTCCAGATTTAATCACGGGGCGAAGCTCCTTCCCTTTCTCCAGCAGGGCATGCTTTAATTGTCTCAGAGGGGGGATAAGCTGTTGGAGGAGCATCAGAGCCGCCAGATGCATGGCCGTTGGGAAGGTGTCATTGGTGGATTGGGCCATATTCACATGATCATTGGGACTGAGATGGCTGTAGTCCCCCTTGGACCTTCCGAGAATCTCCAGGGCTCGGTTGGCAATCACCTCGTTAATATTCATGTTGAAAGAGGTCCCAGCGCCGGCTTGAAAAACATCTACAACGAACTGATTCGCCAGTTCTCCAGCGAGGATTTCATCGCAGGCGGCCACGATCGCCTTGCTCCTGGTCTCATCCAGACGCCCCAGCTCCTCATGCGTCATGGCCGCGGCCCGTTTTATCATCGCATATGCCCTGATAAGAAGTGGGTGCGCCTTTCGACCACTCACCGGGAAGTTTTCCATGGCTCTCTGTGTCTGAATGCCATAGTAGGCGTCCAGAGGAACGCACATCTCTCCAAGAGAGTCGGCTTCCTTTCGCGTTTTCATATTATTTCCTGAACCTCCTCCTTTAATAAAGACTTGACTTTGACAAACTCGAATTTCGAATGTCGAGACCCGAAACAGAATCCAACATCGGATGACAGAAAATCAGAACCCAGTTTGGAGCCTTTGTTCTGATTTCAAAATCGTTTAGGATTTGAGACCTCGGACTTACGATCTCCTAAAACTAGTCGGCTCGCAGCCGAATTGCAAAGCAACGGTCATTAAGTGAGAATGACTTCACCTTGAACAGAAAGGCGCGATACACACCCCGGCAATTTCTTTCAGTATTTTTGCCGCCACCGTTGCGGTAATTCCGAGAGGGTCTCTTCTGGGGTTGCATTCCACAATATCTGCCCCCACCACCTTCGCGTTGAGAGAGTAAATCATACTGATCACCTGCCGGGTAGACAGTCCCCCGGGTTCATGGTGAGAGACACCTGGCGCAAAGGCAGGGTCTAAGGCATCCATGTCAAAGGAGATGTATAACGGAGAATCGAATTCAAGGTTGAGGCTGTTACCGAGGTGTCTCATCTCGATAACGTCAACGCCAAGTTTATCAGCCTGGCTTTGCTGATGGCCGGTCATGGCCCTGATGCCGACCTGCACAAGTCGGGTGATCAATTTGTCCTCCATGATCCTGGCAAAGGAACAGGCGTGAGAGTATCGGTCTCCGTCCAATTCGTCGTAGAGATCAGGGTGGGCATCGAAGTGAAGAACATTTAGATTCTTAAATCGTCTCCCAAATGCTCTAATGACAGGATAGGTGATCGAGTGATCCCCCCCGAGAACAATCGGGCGGACATCACGTTCCAGAATCCGAAGAATCGTTTCTTCGATATATGGAAAAGGATCGGCCCATGAGGAACAGTCTATGTCTCCAAGATCGGAAAGGATTCCCTTTTCTCCGAGGTCCAGTCCCGTTTCCGTCCAAAGGTTCGACGAGGGAGAGTTCAAGGCGGCTCGTATTTTTCCCGGAGCCTCTGATGGACCTTTCAGAAAGGAGGATTTTCCATCGTAGGGAATTCCGATGAGTGCAATCTTACCAGGCATTCTTCTTCCAAGGAGGCATACGATATCACTCATCTACCATTCCCCTCCAAAGGTTGTCAACACGCAAGGATTTCATCGGCCACACTCTCTCGGCACGAATCTTACATGAGGTTAGTCCTCTTTGCACAAAGTCCTGGGGGAGGCTATAATGCAAAACACAAAAGACATGATCGCCAAAGACCATCTCCGTCATGAGGAAGAGCTTCCCTTGACTTTTCTTTAAGGAAGACGGACATGGCTTTTGGGAGTGGAAAAGGGAAGGGAAAGAAGCGGGTGACTTCCGGAAGAACCTCCGACTCTGTCCGGACGGTAAGGATGCCGATCACAGATACCCTGGATCTGCACACCTTTTCTCCGACTGAACTTGAACCTCTGGTCAAAGATTATCTGGAAGAGTGTTTGAAAAGGGGCATCGGCGAGGTTCGGATAATCCATGGGAAAGGGAAAGGGGTACAGTGCCGTCGAGTCCAGTCCCTTCTCTCACGGAGTCCTGTGGTTCAGAGCTATCATGATGCCGATCTGGGGGGAGGGGGATGGGGAGCAACCATTGCCGTTCTCCGAAAAGGGAAAGGCCACAGCCCAAATGACTAGGGATGGCGTTTTTCTCGCATTTTTCGGTACCGCCGCGTCTCTTTTTTCCAGGATTCCAATCTTTTTTCCTTCTCCCTGTGGAGCCTCTTCGGGATGGATCGGAGATTCACTTCAAAGGACCCGGGCGGCTCGTAGACGCTCCCTTCTGGGGCTTTCTTGGGAAAAGGCTTCTCTCTGGGAAGGGGTGGCCCCTCGATATAATTGGGCGGCAGGGATTGGACGAGATAGAGTAGTTCTCCAACTCTGGAAAAAGGAATCCCCTCTTCATGAGCCCTGGCAGCATGGACCTTGATCAGTACCGGCTTTGGATCTCTGCGCTGCCCGATTCGAAGAGCAAGATTCTCTTGGCATGTTAGGCAGACATAGGGAAAACGGGAGGGGCGAAGCCCTTTCTCAAGGATATGGGGGTAGGCCTTTCGCCTGGCTCCATGGTGTAGGAACTCCGGAGGGGCGGCTGGCTCTGGATGGATGAAGAGTCCGGAAACTTCATGGGGATTGAGACGAATCCGGTCATCAAGCAACTCGAACCGACTGGGCTGGACCAGGAGAACCTCCTGGATGTCGGTCAGCCTCACGTAGGACCAACCTTCCTCTTCCCGTATTGCCTGTTGGAGTTCCTTGAGGAGAAGAAAGCCGTCCGTGTCCGGGGCCAGGCCGAATTCATCCGGACGATAGCCCAGAATGTAGTGGAGAAGCTTTCCGAGCTGTTTGGGTTGGCGCCGTGTCACGCGTACGTCTACAAGGTCTTCAGAACATCATCCAGAATGTTCAGGGCGATATCGATTTCTCTCTGTGTGACGTTCAGGGGTGGAAGAAACCGCAGAGATTCAAATCCGCACCCCAGGATCAGCAGGCCTTTTTGGAAAGCACGCTTAATAATCCGATTTCGGGTTATGTCTGTCTCGACAGAAATTGCATCCATGAGACCCAATCCGCGCACATCGTGTAAGAAAGGGTACGTCGATTGAAGGGTTCGTAATCCATCCAAAAGATGATTCCCCATTTTTGTGGCGTTTTCTAGGAGTTTTTCTTTCTCAATGACTTCTATAACCCGATAGCCCAAGGCTGTGCTGATGGCATTCCCCCCGGCCCATGTGGAGCCTATTCGCTTCTCCTCTTGTGGAAATAGCTCCTTCTTGCCCAATGTGGCGCCGATCCGTAGTGCCTTGGCCGATGTGATGATATCGGGTCGAATATCGAAATGTTCACTGGCCCACCACTTGCCCGTCCGGCCAAGACCACTCTGTATCTCATCGCAGATAAGGGGAATCCGCTTGGTTTTGGCAATTTCGGCTACCTCTTTGATAAAATCGGGATTGGGTATGTCGTATCCGCCCTCCCCAAGGACGGGCTCTATGATGATGTATGCTACCTCATCTGGGTCAATCAGACCGATCTCGGGATCAAGAATTTGAGCCAATCGGCTGACAACCCCCTTCCTCCGGATGGAGTATATTTTCCAACCGCAATCACATGGACCAGTGCAGCGACAATAGGGCAGGTCGACGGTTTGAGGGATCTGAGGGTACCAGTCCCTCTGGACTCTCCGGCTTCGATTCAGAGAAAGGGCACCGAGGGTTCTTCCGTGAAAGGCTCCGTAGAAACAGATCCCATAACCGAAGTTTCTCCGATGGTCGTAACAGATCTTGATGGCGTTTTCAACGGCCTCAGCGCCCGAGTTGGAAAAGAAAGCCACATCGAACCCGAAGGGTTTGGTGATTTCCATGAGTTTGTAGTGGAGGTGGGAGGGGGTGGGCACTTCGGAGACCTCCGGGTCTGGACCCCAGGCCCCGACGAAATCCGTCCCAGCATAACGATCTGGATCAATAGTCGCAAGCTTTTGCGACAGTGCGATCAGCTCGGGGTGATTGTAACCAAGAGGAGAACTTGCCACATGGCTGACAAAATCGAGAAGAACGTTGCCATCTACGTCAGTACAGAAAGGACCGACGGCAGGAGCGGATCGGTCCCAGACAAAGTCATAGAAGTAAGTGGAATGGGCCGCGTGCTTCCTGTGAAACGCGGCCCATTTCTTGGCATTCGGTCCCGGAAGAGGAGAGTGGATCGTGGGCTTGACCGTTTCACGCTTCATTGCTTTCGCCATCGCCTACTTGCCCCCTGTCTCCGAAAGTCGGTAAGAGTCGTCTTGTCGACTTCCCATTTATAAGACACAGTCTCGGGAAAGTCAATAGAGCATGAGAGAATCCAGACACCCCTGGTTGACAGAGGAGATTAAATATGCTCGAATAAGATGATGCGGGGAGATGAGCTCATTGAACCAAAGGGCTTTTTCAACCGGAAGGCGATAGCCTTTCAGTCACTTGCGAATTGCTATCGCTGAATAACCAAAAGTGGGTGGTTGTGAAACAGGAGCATTCAGTCAATCCCGTTTGCCATTGCACTAGGATGGAAGGGGCAGATTCCGTAAGGCCCTGAGTGAGGATAGGAATTCATGAGCGGAGCGAATAGCCCCATGGAGAGGGATATTTCGTGTCTTAATTTCAATGCCCTGATCGACTATGTCTCCGCCAGGTTGGGAAAGGATGCCATCGATTCGCTGCTTGCGGGGCTGGTGCATAACGATGAGTTCCTGATAGAGGACAAGTATGAGCCTGGCAGAATCGTGCCGGTGGCTTTGAGCCATCTGCTCGATCCGGACTACTGGGTTTCCAATGAATTCTCTCTAAGGTTTTTTCGCAACGCCTCAAAAATTCTTTCTGGACCTTCCCCTCTCTACCATGCAGGCATCGAGGTTCTGTTGCGTCAGGCTTCACTCAAGAGATTGTCCGCCGTGGCGAGGATCGTACCCGCCCATCGCTTCCTGGCCCGAGTCCCCATGGAGAATCGGAAATACAATCGAACCAAGACGGTTAGAGTCACCCAGCGCGGACGAGGACACGCGGTATTTGAGCTTCATTACCGATCCGACGTGAGGGTTACAAAGGATATCTGTGAGTGGAATCTTGGGATCTATACCGGTTATGGCCTGATCACCGGGGCGACTGATATTCGTGTTACAGAGACGAGTTGTGTGACCGAGGGAGCCCCAGTCTGTGTCTTTGAGGCCACCTGGACCAGTACCCCCCTCTCAAAGAGAATTCAGGGGTTTTTGCTATACATTCTGGGAAGAGATCTTCTAGACGCATATGAACGGGAGCGACTCGAGAAGGAGGACCTGGTCTTCAATCTCGAACGGAAGATCGAGGAACGCACAGAGGACCTAAAGAAGTCTGAAGAGAGATACCGGTCTCTTGCCGCTAACCTTGAGAAGATAGTCGAGGCCCGAACTGAGGCCTTAAGAGATTCAGAGGAACGGTATAGAACGCTCATTGAAAGTTCCGAGGATGTCATTCTGGTTCTCCGGGAGAGAAAGATCGAGTTTGCCAACTCCATGGCTTTCCAACTCTTGGGGTATTCCCGAGATGAGATCATGGGAAAGCACCTCGAAGACCTGGTCTTTCCAGACGACAGAGATGTGATCGATCGGCTCCAGGCTGATTCACCTGCCGGAGATGAGGATAAAAACCTATACGACTTCCGGGTGCTCACCAAACAGGGCGACATCCACTGGGTAGAGATGAGTTTGGTCAGGTGCGAATGGCAGGGACACCCCGCAATACTCAGTTTCCTTCGGGATGTGACCGAAAGAAAAGAATTGGAGGAGAAAGTCAGAGAGTCTGAGGCCCTTTATCGGAGCCTTGTGGAACGCTCGGGTGATATCATCATCCAATGGGATCGCGACTGCATTTTTACGTTTGTTAATCCATCTGGTGTCGCGTTTTTTGGGAAAGAAACTGACGAATTGACTGGACGGTGTCTGGATGAATACGTCCTGCCCGAGGATGCCAAGAAGACCCGGAGGCAAATCAATATGATCTTTCATGGTAAGGACTTTGTCAGTTTCGAGAATCGACTATTGAACGGGGCAGGTGAGATTCGCCATGTCAGTTGGACAATGAATCCAGTCAGGGGACCCGACGAGAATGTGATAGGGGTGCAGGCGGTTGCACGGGATGTCAGCGAATCAAAGCGGCGAGAGGAGCAGGCGCTCCAGATGGAGAAACTAAGCGCCTTGGGGGAAATGGCCGGAGGTGTGGCCCATGACTTCAACAATATGTTGGCGGCGATCCTGGGGCGTGCTCAATTGCTTAAACTGTATCTTGACCGCAACGCATCAAATCAAGGAATCGAACCTGATTCCCAGATAGTGGAGGGATTGGACATCATCGAGAGGGCGGCTTCCGATGCTGCAGAAACGGTCAGAAGAATCCAGGAGTTTACAAGGGTTCGTTCTCATGAGGATTTTGTCATCGTGAAACCTCATGAATTGGTGAATGACGTCATGGAGCTGACGCGTCCCCGTTGGAAGGACCAGGCAGAATCGAGGGGCATCAAAATCACGGTGAGGAAACAGTTGGGCGAGGTCGCCCCGGTCATGGGAAGCCCGTCAGAGTTGCGAGAGGTTCTGATCAACCTGGTGGTGAATGCCATTCATGCCATGCCGAGAGGTGGTGAAATCCTGGTTAAGGCAGGGACTGAGGATGACACCAGCTGGATATCGGTGACCGATTCCGGAATCGGCATGAGTCGAGAAGTTCAAAAGCGCGCTTTCGATCCATTTTTCACAACCAGAGGGCCTCAGAGCTCTGGGCTCGGGCTGAGTGTCTCCTACGGAATAGTCAAGCGTCATGGGGGTGAAATCTTGATTAAGAGTAGAGCAGAGAAAGGGTCAACTTTTACGGTGAGGCTTCCATCGGCTCGAATGGAGGCACCAATGGAGAATGAGAGGCCTGCCGAGAAAACCTTGACAGCTGCCTCCATCCTGGTAGTCGATGATGAAGAGGCGATCCGGAAGAATCTATACGAGATTCTGAGTCTGGAGGGTCATCATGTGGCCCTCGCGGCGGGAGGCAAGGAGGGAATCGAAATCTTCAGACAAGGGGATTTTGACCTAGTTTTCACAGACCTAGGAATGCCAGAGGTTTCCGGGTGGCAGGTGGCCAAGGCGATCAAAAGGATCAATCCTAACACCCCTGTGGTGATCGTCACCGGATGGGGAGACGCTCTGGATAAACGAAAGATGCGAGAAAGCGGCATTGACCTTCAGATTTCCAAGCCTTTCAGGATCAATCACCTCCTGGACCTGGTCTTAGAGGGGTTGGAATTGGGAAGGAGGACGTAGGGAGAATACCGGGGTGAATCCGAGTGAAGACGAAAAGGGACATATAGGCATCTTGAAGGACCGATTTAAAGGATCCGCCATGGGTACCTTTGTGGGAGATGCCCTGGGCCGACCGGTCGAAGGTTGGAGTGCCCAGATGATTGAGGCGTCTCACGGACTTCTGGTTGAAATGCTTCGAGGGGTCTATTCGGATGATACCGAGATGATGATAGGGATCATGGAGAGTTTGGCGGAGAGCCCCCGGTTTGATCCAGGTCTCACCGCGAAGAGATTTCTGACCAACTTCAGTCCCCATCGAGGCTATGGTGGTCGGATCTATGGGGTCATGGATCGATTGCGGTGCGGCGTAGACTGGAATGAGGCAGGAACCGATAGCTGGGGTAATGGAGGCGCCATGCGAGTTGCCCCCATCGGCTTCTTCTTTTATGATGACCCCGGAAGGTTGGAAGCGGCGGCTCGGGATTGTGCGCGAATCACCCACCACCATCCTCTGGGACTTGCCGGAGCGTTGGCTCAGGCAAGAGCCGTTGGCCTGGCGACATCAAAGGGGATCATAAGAGAACCTCTCGAAATCGCGGAGTTTGTTGACACAGTTGTGGAGACGGTAGCTCCCACAAGTGCTGAAATGGCTGAGGCTCTTACCATGGTCAAGCGTATCGTGTCTGGAAGAGACTCAAGGGGGACTGTCGAACGGATTGTGTCCCACTTCCCATGCGATGTCAGTGCCATCGGGGCGGTTCCGGCAGCTCTGGCTTCGGTCGTCCTGACGCAGAGCTTCAGAGAGAGCGTGGTTGTCGCCGTGAACTCTGGGGGCGACACTGACACTATAGGAGCCATGGCCGGTGCCATCGCAGGGGCGTATTACGGATTCGGTCATATTCCTAATGAGTGGCTTGAACGCCTTGAAAACGGCCCGAAAGGGCGGGACTATGTGGTCTCTCTGGCCGAGAGGCTGGCAGACGTCAAGAGTCAGGAGAAGCATGGAAACGCTAGGTGCTAAGACCAACCAATCTCCGATTCACTTCGGAAACGGTACACCAAATGACATCCAGGGGGAAGTGGTCCTGGATGGTTTCGTCAAAGAGGACCTGGACACGCGGGGAGAATTCCCTGTCACCTTTCCACAGTAAATAGACTAGCGGTATTCTTGGGAAGACGTCGAGTCCGAAAGCTCTGTCACCGTATAACATCTCGACACCACCGAATCGCTTGCCAACCTTCAGAAAACCTTCGGGGTTTTGTCCGAGTTTTTCTGTGAGCTCTGTCAACGGAAGGGCGTGAGGCCCCCGGAAAAACATCTCGCCACCCTTTAGGTCCTTCTCGCTGAGCCAGCGTCTTGTGGGCTCCACTTTTTTTGCCTCGGTGAGATAGAACAGAGAGACGAGATAGAAGTCCGTGCTCAGAGCTTCACTCCCGGCTGTCTCGTCGTGTCCGGTTCTCATGATTCTCCGTTCCTCAGGAATGACCATGTATCGCTGGTTGAGAAAGGGGAGAAGATAACCTTTCTTGTCGTACCGGTAGACGGCTTCTGTTCTGTCACAGACTTCACTGGGATGAAGACCTGCGAGCTTCTCCCAGTAAGGAACATAAGTCTTTTCCGGACCTTTTCCTTCAGCCATGAGAATGATTCCGTTATGGTTCATGGAGTAGTGGAGTGTTGGAGTGCAGGAGTGATGTATCTCTTCCCAGTATCGTCTTTAACCCACTAATCCATTACTCCAGCATTCCATCTGGGAAAGGCCGAAGCCCGTGGCCCTTTTTCTCAGCCGGTCTCTTTGACGTGGCATTCCCTGCACTTCACGGGTCCTGTTTTCTTGCCTTCTTTCTGGAGGTCTTTGTGACATCCCTGGCAGTTCTTATGGAGGGCGTTCTTGGGAGGTTCGTGACAGTTGGTACACTTTGACATGCCGCCTTCCATATCTTCGTGATGGCAGTCTGCGCAGTCGATTTCATAATCGTCCATGTGTTTCATGTGGGTAAAGGAGACTCGGCCATACTCGGGCGTGTATTCGACCAATTCCGGAGGTTCATCTGATGCCGCTTCAGCAGTTTCCGGCTTTGGTTTCTCCTCGGTCGGTTCCTCCTTTTCGGAAGGGGTGGGTACAGCCTGCTCGGCGAGCGTAGGTTCTTTCTGTTCGGAAGGTTTTGTCGGTTCGGAAGAGACTGCAGCTTCTTTCGGGATCGGGATTGTGCGTTCAAAAAGTGCAATCCTAGTTTTTGAGGTGTCTACCTGGGGAATCACCATAATCATCCAGAAGATGCCGATCACGAACAGGACGCAAATAATCGCCAGCAGACTCCTGCCATTCATTTTCTGTAGCCCCCTTCGCCTGCGCCGCAATTAGGGAAATCTTTCACGAGAAAGCAAATATATATCAACACCTTGACAAAGTCAACAGAAATCGGGGGAAGAGCTATAATGGCAAAGGCGGCGAAGGCCATGTGGAATCACGGGCCGTATGCACTGCCAACTTCCGCTCTGGTCACGGCCCGAGAAAGCTACGATAGGCAGCCAATGATTTCATGGCCTTTACAGCTTTTCAGGCGCACAGAGATTCTTCTCGCTCGCTGCGGTTCGACCACAGTTCAGACACACATAATTGGGGTTTCGCACGAGATTCTTATAATCGTTTTTGTTTGTGCCTATGTAGTCGAGATTGATAAGGAGACAAAGATGTTGCTCATGGTCTGGGTGAGGCATCTTGATTTCAGCCACTCGCGGTCACCTCCTTGCTTTGAAGCTCAGTGTTGCTTAAGGCTTCCGATAGGCTACCACTATGTCAGAGAAGGATTTTAACAGTCTCTGGAGTCAGGAATCAAGGAAAATCGAAAAAAGAGTTGTCACCCGAGGATGAGGATATGACCAGGCACCTGATATCCGATGCATGGGACGGCCAAACTCGAAGGGGTATGAACTAGGATGAGGGACACCGGTTTTCGAACAGCCATCCATTCTTGAACGGTTCGTTGAAGCTTATCCTTTCCTAGATATCCGCTGATTCTTTCGGTTGACAAGTGATTGGTCCCAGAATATATTCAGTATGAATTAAGAGACTAAACAAATATTGTACTCTAGGGTGGAATGAGAAGAAGGATACAGGAGGCAATCAGACGGTATCGCAAACAGAGGGGGCTTACGCTAAGACAGCTTTCTGAAAAGGCCGGCTGCACCCAGTCCTATATTTCTCAGCTCGAGAAGGGGCGGACGGTTCCGTCTCTTTCGATGGTGGGTAGGATTGCTGCCGCTCTGGATATTAAGGTGGTCGATCTATTCAGCGACGTATCGAACGGAGAGGGTAATAACTGTTCTCTGCGCAGAGCGGATCGGAAAAAGATAGAATACCCCGATGGTAAGGTCTCAAGCCAGGTTCTGGTGACGAGAGTATCTACAAAGAGGATGGAGCCATTGCTCAGCATCATTGAACCAGGGGGTACCTCTGACACGGCTGAAGGGATGTGCCATCCAACGGGCACGGAGGAATTCGTCCTCGTTTTGAGAGGACGCCTTGATTTCCAAATCAACGGTAAAAGGATGCTCCTCCATGAAGGGGATACCCTTTATTTTGACGGAAATCTGCCACACCGCTGGATGAACAATGGCAGCGAAATAGCTGAAGTTCTTTTTGTTTTTACCCCGCCTACGTGGTAGGGAATTACCAGGGAGTGAGGATAGAAATGGAAGAGAAAGAGTATAGCTTTTTGGGAAAGGATTTTCCGCGGAAAGACGGCATTGCCCGGGTGACAGGCAAAGAAACGTATCCTTCCGACATATACCTTGAGGGAATGCTTCACGGCCGGATACTTCGCAGTCCCCACCCTCATGCCCGGGTCAAAAGCATCGATTTTTCGGAGGCCGAAAAGATCGGCGCCGTATGTTTAAGCTTCAACGACGTTCCTTCAAAGCACTTCAATCTTCGCCAGGTTTCAATCCCCCGAAGTACCTTTAAAGACTGGCAGGTACTCACCGATCACATGAGACAGATTGGTGACCCCTTTGGCGCCGTGGCCGCGGAAACCGTAGAACTGGAGGCAAAGGCTGCCGAAGCGGTAAAGGTGGAGTGGGAGGTTCTGCCTTCATATATGACTATCGACGAGGCCTTGGCCGCCACAAAAAACCTGATCCATGAAACCGTATACCTCGAGGACAAGGAGATTACGATTCAGAACAACATTGCCTGTACGAGGGAGGTTGTCGAAGGTGACGTCAACGAGGGGTTCAAAGAGGCGGACGTAATTGTAGAGAATGAGTTTGTCACCTCCAGAGTGTATCATGCGCAACTGGAACCCAAGGCCTGCGCGTGTCGGCCTGAGTCGGATGGGGGAGTCACCGTCTGGCCAGCAACCCAGGCCCTCCACAATACCCGGATTCTGATTGGAGAGATTTTCGATATTCCCCTGAGCAAGGTCAATGTAGTCCGGATTGCGGTAGGGGGTCATTTTGGCTCTGGAATTCATACCAACCCGGTGAATCTGATTACGGTAGCTCTGGCCTTAAAAGCTGGCAGGCCGGTGAAGATTGTCCAGTCGCGCGAGGAAGACATGTATGACCACTCCAAGTACCCGACGCGCTATGCCCTCAAGGTCGGAGCCAGGAAGGACGGTACCCTGGTCGCCGGAGAGATGAAGGCCTACGTCGATATCGGTTCTCACCATATTCAGGCCCTAGCCTTCTTGGGCGTCCTTGCCGGTTGGTGGCACTCCCTGTACAGGCTTCCCAATATGAAGTATGAGGGGATGGCCATCTATACTAATAAAGCCCCGGCCTGTGCCATGCAGGGGTTCGGTGCGCCCCAGGTGACGTTCGGGGTAGAATCGACCATGAACATGCTGGCAGACAAACTGGGCATGGATCCGGTCGAGCTGCGGGTTAAGAACTATGTGGGTCTGGGAGAGGTATTCTGGGGGCAGGGGCCCACGATTCGTTCGGTGATCCATTCCGACGGAGTGAAAGAACTCCTTTACAGAGGAGCAGAACTCAGCGACTGGAAAGACCGAGGGGATCCGAAGACAAAGACGGGCCGGTACAGGAGGGGTATCGGTTTTGCCAGGGGGTTTCATACTTCAGGAACGGGAGCGCCGGTTCCGGGTGAGGTCAAAGACTACTCCACCCCCCAGGTCAAAGTCAATGAGGACGGCTCAATCGATGTTCTGACTGCACTGATGGATCATGGGGGAGGGACCCTGGATGCGGTGGCCAAGCTGGTGGCCGAGGAGTTCGGAGTCCCCTTCGAAAAAGTGGGGATCTCTCCGGCGGATACTCGTTCCACCGGTTATGATGTTTGTACCCATGCAACCCGGGGTGTTTACTGTGGCGGTGGCGCCGTGCTTGAGGTCGCCCGAGATGCAAAGAAAGTCCTCTTAGGGTTTGCCTCCAGGATTCTGGATGCTCCTGTGGAATCCCTGAAAATCAAATCAGATCCGGAAAAGGGGCAGGGGATGATCTATGTGGAGGGGATACCTTCGAAGAATGTCACCGTGCGAGAAGTCGCCCAGACCGCCATGAACAAGGACTGGGGTACTGCAATTGCGGTCAGAAGCGTGAGGATGGTCAACTGTCCACCGTGTTTTACCACCTATTTCGTTGAGGTCGTGGTGGACATGGAAACGGGCAGAGTAAAGATCGAGAAGGTGGTGGCCGGAAGCGATGCTGGCACGGTCATCAATCCCATCCTGGCCCGGGGACAACTCCACGGCGGTTTCTACCGGGGTGCCGGGATGGCCCTGGTGGAGGACGCAGAGTACGATGAAAAAACCGGGAAACTCAAGTGTGACGGTCTGCTGACCGAGTACAAAATGCTTGGCGCTGCAGATCTCCCAGGTCCGGAAAACATCCAGACGTTTTTTGCGGGCACCCATGAGCCCACCGGTCCGATGGGAGCCAAGGGGATCGGCGAGTCTGCTGTGAATCCGGTCCCAGGGGCGGTTGCCCTGGCGATTCAGAATGCCACGGGCATATACTTCACCAAGCTGCCGATCCTGCCCGAGGATATCCATGAAGCGGTTCTGGGAGATTAGGGAAGGGAGAAACGATGTCGAATTCACAGGTTATCACCCATGATTTTGACTACTACAGCCCCAAGACTATAGAAGAAGCACTGAAGAACCTGAAGGAAGAGGGAGCACGAGTGCTCGCAGGGGGAACGGATGTCCTGAACGAAATCAAAATGGGGGGGCAGAGACCAAAGGGACTGGTTTACATTCTTGGGATAAGCGATCTCGATTTCTTGAGCTGGGGGGACGGTCTAAAGATTGGATCGGCGACAATATGGTCCAAGCTCGAAGAAGACGGCCGGGTAAAACAAGAATATCCGGCTCTCTATGATGCCGTGAAGAGCATGGGAGCCGTCCAGATAAGGAATATGGCGACTGTGGCGGGCAACCTCTGTACCGCCTCGCCAGGCGCAGACAGTGCGGCCCCATTGATGGCACTGAGCGCCCAGGTTGAGATAAGCCGGATCAATGACAGGGGAGAGACCGAGAGACGAACAATCCCGCTGGAGGACTTTTTCACCGGGCCCAGAAAGACCGCGTTGGACCAGGGCGAGTTGTTAACGGCAATATTGATCCCAGCGCCGTTTCAATCTTCGGGTTCAGCCTTTAGGAAAATTGCACGGGTCAAACTGAGTATAGCCAAGATAAACTGCGCCGTTTACGTGGAACGCGAAGGCGATGTATGCACGCATGTGCGGGCTGCGCTTGGCGGGGTGGCGCCCAAACCGGTAAGGGCATTTAGCTTTGAGCAAACCATGACCGGAAAGGAGCTTACTCCAGGCTCACTGGCCCGAGCGGCGGAAATGGTCAACGAGGATATCTCCCCCCGGAATGCACGATCCACCGCTGCCTATAAGAGACACGCAGCCTCATACCTGATTCAGGACACCCTGGAGGTAGCCTGGAAGAGATCCGGAGGAGAGATGGAGAAATGAGAATACCCATTGTTCTTAAGGTTAATGGAAAAGAGTACTGCCTGGAGGTGAAGCCGAATGAAATTCTTTTGAACGTCCTCCGGGATAGACTTCATCTCACTGGCACGAAGTATGGCTGCGGCATCGGGGAGTGTGGCGCCTGCATGGTCCTTCTGAACGGTCGGCCGATCGCCTCCTGTCAAACCCTCGCGGTTTGCCAATCCGGTCAGGAGATTACCACCATCGAGGGCCTCGCGCAAAACGGCAAGCTTCATCCCTTGCAAGAGGCCTTTGTGGATGAAGGTGCGGTGCAGTGTGGATACTGTACCTCGGGAATGATACTTTCGGCCAAAGCTTTGCTGGACAAGAATCCAGATCCCACGACCGACGAAATCCAGGAGGCTATTCGGGGAAACCTTTGCAGGTGTACGGGCTACGCAAACATCATCAAGGCCATAAAGACGGGCGCCAGAAGGATAAGAGAGGGAACTCGAGGATAGGTTCCATAGATGCAAAACCTTATTACCGTTTATCTTCCCAATCTTAGATACGCCTTCTGGATGACCTCGACGGTCATCAGCTGCTTGGGCTTCCCTTCGGCGATGATTCGTCCTTTCTGAAGCACATAGCCGTGGTCGGCAGTGGAGATGGCCTTGACGGCGTTCTGCTCAATCAAGAGGACGGTTGTGCTCTCTTCTCTGTTGATGCAACTGATCGTTTCAAAGTACTCCTCCACCAGCTTGCGAGCCAGCCCCAGGTAAGGTTCATCGAGAAGCA
>Ga0209636_10002958_pt1 | contig 17348 bp, 17 predicted proteins | sample DeeMarSWOR152_54_FD_187464 | JGI IMG/M metagenome (GOLD analysis project Ga0209636, IMG submission 187464) | Marine sediment microbial communities from White Oak River estuary, North Carolina - WOR-1-52-54 (SPAdes) (version 2) | ecosystem: Environmental > Aquatic > Marine > Intertidal zone >...
TTGCAGGCTCTGAAATTGACACTGAGGAGGCACTTGAAATTGCGAAGATTGCCAATCGTTCTAGAGGAGTTGGTGCTGGAAGAACCGTCTGGGATATGGCAGAAACTTTCAACGTTTCTCTCACGAGTGTGACTTGGGACATGCTCGACAAGGTTGAGCACCAACCCATCGTCATTGTAAAGCTTCATAAGTGAAATAGGAGGATAAATTCGCAAAAGCCGCTGGAGTCTGGATGTGGTTGCCATGAATTCTGTTGTGGAGCAGATGGACGTATTCTTCAATCCCAAGTCTGTAGCTGTTGTAGGAGCCTCTCGTAAGATTATGAAGGCGGGGCATGTAATCTTCAAAAACTTCGCGGAAAACAAGCGGCGAGGCGTTTTCAAGGGAGACCTGTATCCGGTCAATCCCAGTGAGGAATATGTTCTCGGCTTCAAATGCTACCCATCGATAACCAAGATCATCGGTGCCATCGAACTAGTCGTCGTTGTTGTTCCCGCTAGCACAGTTCCAGAAATCATGAGAGATGCCGCTGCTAAAGGCGCGAAGGCTGTTATTATCATTACCTCTGGATTCGGAGAAGTCGGGAAAGAGGAGCTTGAAAGGGAAGTGACAGACATCGCGAAAAATGCGGGAATTCGGGTTCTTGGACCCAACTGCTTAGGTGTCTATGACTCGCAGACTGGTGTGGACACGCTTTTTCTGCCCGAAACCAAGGTTCTATCGACTGGAGATGAAGTGGTTGTCACGCCTCGTCCGATGCCAGGTCCCATATCAATTGTCACTCAGAGTGGGGCTTTCGGCGTGTCGGCTATGGACTACCTAGCGGGTAAACAGTTAGGCGTAAGCAAGTTTGTGAGTTTCGGGAACAAATGCGACGTAAACGAGTCGGAAATGCTAAGCTATCTCTTGCAGGATGAGGCAACTCGGGTCATTCTCTTGTACGCTGAGAGTATAGATGCTGGAAGAGAGTTTATGGACACTGCAAAAGAAGTCACAAGGAGAAAGCCCATAGTCGCCTTGAAGCTTGGAAAGACGCAGGCTGGCGCAAGAGCCGCCATGTCACACACCGGGGCCATAGCTGGCACTGACAAAATCTATGACAGCGTCTTCATGCAGGTCGGCGTCATAAGGGTCAAAGACATGGAAGAATTCTTCGATGTCGGCAAGGCGTTTGCCTTTCAACCCCCCGCGGCTGGGAAGAACGTTGGCATCATCACTGATGCAGGAGGTCCAGGCGTCATGGCGGTGGATGAAGGCACATTGCGAGGACTGAACGTGAAGAGGTTTGCAGATGAGACTCTTCAGGAATTTGAGAGATTGAAGAGGGAAGGCAAAATCCCTCGGTTTGCATCCAGCCTGAACCCCGTCGATTTAACCGGCTCTGCGACGTCCGAAATGTTTGAGCTGAGCACAAAGATCGTCTTTGAGGACCCTGACATTGACGGTGTTGTATTGCTTGGGATGCATCATACGCCTGGTCTACAAGAGGATTTTGTTGACAGGGTGGCGAAGGTTTCAAAGGACTATTCGAAACCTATTGTAGCCTGTGATATAGGTGAGACTGAGATGGCGTTGTTTATTCGGTCTAGATATGACAAGCTTGGAATTCCCTCTTTCTCTTCTCCTGAGGATGCTGCGCGAGGGATGGCTGCTCTCGTTAACTATGGACTCTACTTAAAGAAGAATGGATATTTTGAGCAATATTTGGACAGCTTCAAAAGGGGGCTACTGACGCGGTAGATAGTCGCTGTCATTTCTGTTTCTTAAGCCATTGAGTAACCCTTTTAAACAAACGGCTAGCAGACATATCGATGACAGGTACGATGATCTTCTCTTTTGTCTCGATTAGTGAACGATACTCGGGCATCAGAGCGTAACTCACGAAGGCCCAATAGACTCTCTTATCTTGGATAACGCACTTCGCCGCTGCATTAGTCGTCGTAGGCAAGGGATAGTAAATGAAGGCTACTCCATTTGCCCAATAGATGCCAGTCGTCTTTCCACCCGCAGCGATATTGGCAAACCTTGCTAAATCGTCTGGAGTTGGGAATCGTGTGTACTCCATTACAGATATTTCTTTTAAGGGTTCATACTTGACCTCGATTTCATCCATACGTAAACCTCTATTTGCCACTCTTATTGTGAGGTAGGTTAAATAAGAATTACGTACCTGTGCGTTTATTTTTTGTAGGTTGAGGATTTCTTTCTTCCGTTTCTTTGAGGTTCAGCGTTTCGGCTATTACAGCCATTTCCTTCCAACTGAGTGGTCGGTTGGTTGCCTTGAGGACTAGGCGTTCTCGCCATCCGCACTCTAGGCACTCGTACTTGATAGGGAGCCAGCCCAGGTGACTTGACACGTCGCCGTCTATCGTACGAACCCTTTTAACTCGGGCACTTTTGCATCTCGGACAAATCTGAATATCTACGAATTTCCCTTCCTTCTCCAAGTCCATCAAAATCTTGAGTAGTTCGGGAAAAGTCTCACTAACGATTTCTTCCTCTTTTAGGAGAACCAGTTGTTGCTTTTGCTTTCTCTTTTTCTTCTCTTTATTCTCCCTATCTGGCATTGTCCTCAAACACACTTAGTAGTCTCTTTCTTAAATCTTTAGAACAACTTGAATGGTGTATTAGGTGACAAAGAAGAAGGTTTGATGCTTTTGAAGAAGTTGCCCCCTATATTAGGAGGCATAAGCTTGTTCATTTTACAGGTTTTCAAGCCTGCTTATCATGTCTTTTATAATTGAAGCTGACTTCACAAACTGCTTTCTGGCGTTGGGGCTCAATCTAAGTTCCAGGATTCTTTCGACGCCCTTTTTTCCAAGAATCACGGGCACGCCGATGGAAATGTTCGAGAGACCATATTCGCCCTGCAAAAAAGTGGAAACGCTCACTACGCGGTTTCTGCCCCTCAAAACAGCGTCGACCACGATAGCTATAACAACCGCAGGTGCATAGGTTGTAGCGCCCTTCAGTTTTATGACATCAGCACCAGAAGTTCTCGTCAGATTCACGATCTTCTCAATCTGCTCTTTTTCGAGCAAATCCGTTATGGGTATCCCAGAAACGGTGGCATAATCCACGAGGGGCACCATGGAGTCCCCATGCTCCCCTATAACCAAGGCTCGAATATCCTCTCGGGAGATATTTAGTTCAGATGCGATGTAGGATCTGAAGCGCATCGTATCGAGGATGTTCCCCATCCCAAAAACCCTGTTGCGCTCGAACCCTGACTCTTTGTAAGCTAGGTAGGTCATTACATCGACAGGGTTCGTTACAACCATAAGCTTGCATTCGGGAGCGTACGTCGCAACCTCCTTTACGGCGGATTTGACGATTTTGGCATTCACACTCATGAGGTCGAAACGCGTCATTCCCGGTCTTCTTCCCGCACCTGCAGCCATAACGACGACCTCTGAGCCTTCCATTTCGCTGAAATCCTTGGTTCCCTTGACTCTGCCGTCAAACTCTATCGCAGGGGCGGCTTGCATCATATCTAACGCCTCACCTTTAGCCAAGCCTTCCGCAATATCTATCAAAACAACATCGCTGATCCTGAATCGTAGAATATTAAATGCTGAGGCGCTTCCTACCTTTCCCGCGCCTATGATCGAAATCATAGTCCTATCGAGGATTGACTTGTTTTAAATAGTTTGCGCGCTACAAACAGACCAAGTATTTATTACGAAAGCAACTGTAACCAATAAGAGTCTGGACAAAAAGTGCTTGTGCATGATCAATTACTAATCGAGTTGTTGAGGAGGAGCCTGTTTGCCAAAGGTTAGGGTCGCGATTGCTGGTGTGGGCAACTGCGCATCTGCCCTTGTTCAGGGAACTGAGTTCTACAAGAACGTGGCGGATGACGCTAAGGTTCCAGGACTTATGCACGTGAATTTCGGCGGATACCACGTTCGTGACATCCAGTTTGTAGCTGCCTTTGACGTGAACAAGCAGAAGATTGGCAAGGACCTAGGAGAAGCCATCTTTGTGCAACCGAACTCCTGTGCCAAATTCGCAGAAGTACCTCGTCTCGATATCCAAGTCCTACCAGGCACGGTTCTTGATGGAGTTGCTCCGCATATGAGGGATTCTTTTCACCTCTATGACGAGAAGAAGGTAGAGGCTGCAGAGGTGTCCGAGGTTCTCAAAGACACTGAAGCTGATATGCTAGTGAATTATCTTCCAGTAGGGAGCTCCCAAGCCACACAGTTCTACGCACAGGAATCCCTGAAAGCAAGATGCGCATTCGTGAACTGCATACCGGAGTTTATTGCATCGGATCAAGACTGGGGTGAGAAATTCAAAGCTAAAAGCTTGCCTGTGGCAGGCGACGACGTGAAGAGCCAGTTGGGAGCTACAATATTGCATCGGAATCTAGCAAGGTTGTGCGTTGATAGAGGCGTGGAGATTGAGGAAACTTATCAGCTGAATCTTGGGGGCAACACCGATTTCGAGAACATGACCGTCGAGGAGCGTTTGAAGACGAAACGAGTTAGCAAAACAGAGGCTGTTACGAGTCTAGTTCCATACAAGGTTCCAACTAGGATAGGCCCGTCGGATTATGTGCCCTTTCTCGGCGACAAGAAGATCTGCTACGTCCTCGTTAGAGGTCGCAAGTTTGGGAATCAGCCTGTGACTTTGACGGCGAAGTTGGAGGTGGAAGATTCGCCTAATAGTGCCGGCGTTGTTATCGATGTCGTTAGGGCCGTGAAACTGGGTTTAGACAGAGGAATACGTGGACCACTAACGAGTATCTCCTCTTACGCTTTCAAGCATCCGCCAATTCAGGTTCCGGATGATGTGGCGAGACAGTGGGTTGAAGACTTCATCGCTGGAAAACGGGAGAGATAGCTGAGCGCGCAGATCCGTCCACGAGTCGGCACGAATCACACGAGAGCTTTCGGGGGCATACGCGTGCGGTCTCGTGAAGTAAATGCATGTCTGCTCAGCTAAACACGTGATAGGGCGAAGCACCGAGCACACATATCATCACTTAGCTTCAAAAACCAAGCCTCTCGAGACATAAGCCGAGAGAAACAGCAGTACAACACCAAACCAGACAAGAAAATAGCCGAACCCCAAACCGCGGCTTACACTTGCATCCTGATAGAAAAGCGGGCCCTCCGGATAAGCTAGGTCAAACCAAGAATGGAAGTTCACGACACTCAGCAAACCACAAACACCTGCTAGACTACTAGCAATAGCTACATACTTCCTCCTACTACGCTCAGCCGACTTCATCCTTTCACACACAAAAGGCAATGCCACACAGATTAAGGCAAAACACAAAGAAATGAAACCGGCTAATGGACTAAAAAGCCCAGCATTGAGCCTATCCGCGAGAGAACCGCCGAGGGCAGACAAAGAAGAAGAATCACCATTTATGGTCTCAGAAAGATAGTACGAAGGAGAAAACAAGCCAATCACTAGGAGAACGCCGCCCGCTAATACAAGCTTCGCATACACTGGTCCAATCGCAGAGGGCAGGCTAAACTGCATTACAACACCCCACAGATCCTAAACGTCACACTCAAGTCGGAAGTGGCTTCGCTGGGATTCCCAAACGTTCGTAAATCTCCCTCGCCAAAGCAACCGCATCACCCTCTCGATAGTTGTCAGTGATAACCATCTTAGGCTTACACCGCTTAACATAGCCAAGCAACCCATCAAAGTCAGAATGATCACTCAGAGCGACCCTAAACTCCTTCTCACCCACTTGTCGACACGGACTCGAAAACTGCCACCCACTTACATAGACGCGAAAGCTATCCTTCCCCACCTTTCTTCGCGAATTCATGTGATAAAAGGCAACACAAGGCCCACCCTCTTGTAGTATAGAACTCGCCTTTTCTCCACCCGACAGAAGAAGGCTCTCTCCAAACCGCATGCCATGTCTCTCACAAGCCTCCGAAACCCGCAAGACTCGTTCAGAAACTATAAACGGCACCCTTACCTTCGCGTCATACAACAGCTGCATAACCTCCTGTAGCTTTCCATGGTAGCCAAACAAATACACAGGTCCGAACTTCAAGCAATCTTCCACTAAAGAAACGAGGACATTTTCAACCCTTTCCCAGAAAGGTCTCACCCGATAGGGGTTTCCATAGGTCGCTTCCATCACGAGGACGTCAGCCTCAATTATCGGAGTCTTGGGGAGCCGGAAATCACTGGTATACAATATCCTAGTTCCGTCTGTTTCCTCTACAAGAACTTGAGCCGAGCCGAGAATATGATCTACATAATGAAGCGACACTCGTTCATCCTTGTACACCAGAGTTGTTCCATACTCCAGAGGCCTTACGTTCCCAGCTGTGAGAAACGATGGACCTTTGAGAGCGTCTATGAAGCCCTTTGTAGCCGGGGTCATTATCACCACCTTGCACTCTTTCAAGCTCTTCCGCAAACCCATCAGGTGATCAGCATGGGCATGGGTAACAACTCTTAGAGGGGTGGCTGCATGGAAGCCGTCGCAGGCGACGTATTTCCCCAGTAGCACCGCTCCTTTCTTAGTCACAGAGGCTCTCATCCGCATCCCAGAAGCAGCATCCGTTTGTCTTGACTCTCTTTACCTATAATTTTTGGTCTTGCAGAAGCGATTAAAAGGATTTGTAACATCTAGCGATAGGTTGAGTAAACATAACAAATGTGGATACGTTTATAGTAAAATATTGGGATTTCTCCGATATATGTCAGAAGAGAGACCGAAAGAGGGGACAACCCTGATTTGCTTAGCCTGTGGCTACAAATGGAAGACAAGGTGGAGAGAAAAAGTCGACGAGAAATCGCAGTGCGTTAAGTGTTGGGGTTACAGCATTGTCACTGAAGGGCAATATCAGGCTGACCTTAAGCATCTTAGAAAAATGGCTTCACCAGCTGACGTGAAGAAGTTCATGGAAATCTACGATTACCTTAGGCAGAGACGTTACATTCGCAACCCAAGGAAGAGCAAAGAAGTCAAACTCCGAAAACTAATGGAGGACTTGGCTACTGAACCGTCACTAGGTGGTGACGTATGACCTGACGAAAGAAGAAGGAAAGAGGCGGACGGCCTCATCTGATAACGACAAAGAGTTGTGGTTAGGTAATCGCACGCAGAGAAATGTGGAGAAAACAGAAGAAAAGAGACCTAACTACGTCTGTGTAGCCTGCGGAAGCAAAACATACAGTAGTGGGAAAATCCTCACTTGTCAACAGCCAGACTACGACGGTGAAGGAAAATTCCAAGGGACTTGCGGAGGAAAGCTGAAGCCTTTAATTCCTGCTGGAGTAATCACAGCGATAAAGGAACAAGAACCTCTCCTTACTATATTTGTAGAAGTGGACCCAGAGTTGGGCAGAAAGTCGAGCTTGCAGATTCACGAGAAAACTAAGGATAGATTGAGGAAGTTGGGTTTCATGGGTGAATCATTTGAAGAAGTCATTGTTAGGCTCATTGACTACGAGAACAAAAGGCGCGAGAAAGCTGGCTTGGAACCTGTGTGATGATCTTTCGCTGTAGTGTTAATCATAGTTACGGGTTATCAGTTAGAGATGTCAATAAAAAAACTATAGAGACTAAAGCAATTATAGGAATTGATACTGATCAAAAATCATAACCTACAACTGGTAACTGCACGCTAGCACGAAGAGGCAACGACGGAGGAACAAAGCTCCCCTGCCTCCTCCTTTTCCTGTGAAGTCGGAGTGACGGAGCGAACGGCACAACGGCACGCTGACTAAAAGGAAGGACATGTTTTTTCCTGCTCCTTATCTGGAGAACTAAGAAACTCTAATGTGGAGCACAAGACTCAGAAAAGAAAAAAGGGGGAGGTTAAGAGACGCCTAGCGGTCTTTCTCAAGTGATTGCAAAGTAGTGGCCTTCCACGATGATCACGTAGTCTCGGATCTCCATCGTCTGCGGTGGTAAAGCGAATGCCAACTCTATTTCTTGTTCTGGTACAAGCTCCGCATGTGTCTCGTCTAAGTCTACCAGTTTTGCGGTAACATCTCCATTCGTTGAATGAACAGCAGAAATAAGTTGCCCCACGTGAACGTCTGTTGTTGCCTGTGGAGACGTGTCTAACCCCACAAAGTCTATTTTGTGCTCCGCTGTGAAGTAAAGCCTGACTTTCAAGTTCCCTTTGACGTCAGGGAGGTACGCAGACAAGTTGATGATCTCGGTCGCCCAATAGGCCCTTGAATGGACAGCCGCCACCGTATTCCAGTTGCCATTCTCATCTTGCACTTGGGCATGAATGGACCAGGCGCATTTTTCGGGAGGAAAATCGGCTCTCATCACAAGCTTTGCCCCATTGGAAACGTCAAGCTCGTCTCCGAAGTTCAAAGTCACATAGCTCCCGTTATGTCCGTGAAAACAATCGTGATCAATCGCGCTCAAGACGTGTTTCACGTTCTTCTGGTTGCCGTCAATAGCTGATTTGGGGGTAGAGGGCTCGGCATACGTAAGAATCTCGCCATAAGGGCTCACAGCTACATTAACATCGGACGAGTGATCAATAGCGACTAACTGGGCGTAATCGAAGAAACTGTGCTCGTTCTCGAACTCGCTGAATAACAACTTGTAAGTCCCACCACTGTCTGGGCCCAATAGCTGATGAAGTCTATAGTAATCCATGACATCTAGACTACTAGTTTCTGAACCGGGTAGCAAGTTATTATCCAATAAGTAATCTGTACCATCCCAGGTCGAAACATAGGGACAACCTCCGCCTCCACCGTTTCCGTTCGAGGGGCCCGTATACTCGAACCAAGCTTTTAGATTGTGGTCAGCGTACATGGTGACAATGTAGGGATTGTCGCTGCCGACATTAACGCCGTCAAGCTCCCAATATTCAAGATCGTAGTTGTTGTATGGCCTGGCGAGGACAGTCACAGAAGCACCATAACTGCAAGGATATGTTCCTGGAGTAGGAGTCGTCGTCCCGCCATAGTCCGCGGATATGGTCAAATGATACGGTATGAAGCAGTTTAGATCAACTGAAGTTGGTATGGTCTCGTAGCCAACTAAGGCGCCTGTGTCATCAAATACGGCGTATGTGAGTTCAGCAGTTACGGTAATATCGTGATCTCGGTTGTTCGGATCCGTAAACCTCCATCGAACGTTTGCACTTATTTCAGCGTCAACGCATGTGAAAGGATCAAAGGATCTCTCTACTGCTTCTACTTTGATATAGCTTTCTGGTTGAAAATCTACGATTTCCAGAGGTTGTGCTTTTGAGAGTGACCTAGCGAAGACTTCTGCCATACTGAGACCAAGTAAAGTCTTTCCGAGAATGAATCCCGCAGCCCCGGCGATAGCAAACGGGGGATACAGACTGGCAACCTCCAGAAGTAGGACGCTTATTCCCCCGACTGCCTTTACATACATCAACGAGTCACTAGGTTGCTCACTTATCAATTCAACATTCTTTCCTGTGATGTAATCAGGATCTTCATCGATATCTATCCACGCATAATCGTCGTCACCTATGTCTAGTTTTATTGTCAGGTACTGAATGAAGGCATGGTTGGATGTTTCCCTGAATCTCAACGACATCCCATTGACAATGCTTTGGCTGTTGTAGGAAACACCTCTCAGGCCTCTTTGGTCTTCTATGCCGACTGTGGTTTGGTCCTCCAACGTGACCGATTGATAACTAAACCGTATGTCGCTGTTGCGAAAAATATCAGATCCACCTGGGGCGGCTTCGATGGTCATCTGGAAAGATTGGGGCGTGCCGTACTTGTTTGGAACATTGTTCCAGCTTATGACATAAAAATCGCCAACGTACCCCCATGTTATTGATCCCCCTTGGTTTGGTTTAAGATCAGTCCAGAAAGGCGCTACGAAAGTGTTAGGTTCATCCTCTGAGGGGATTGGCCTTCCGTAATACGGCTGACTACGGGGGGCGTCGAACGTTACAAATCCATTACTGCATACATAAGCACCTTCGTATTCAGCGCTTCTGCGACCGCCATAGAACCGAATGGGATAGTAGAAGGGAATAAATTTGACGTCGTTGTCGCCGGTAATGCCAGTAGGGTTATTCACGGTATACCATGTATAAGAGGTTGTCGATACACCATAGGTTATGATTTCTCTGGTATTTGCCGTAGCAGCCAATCTAAGCCACAGAACATCATTACCGTCGTATATTGGATGGTTTTCGTCGTATCTGGCAATGTGAACTCCCAATCCCACTGAGGCAACGTCATCACCTTGCGAATAGTCTGTATGATCATTCATTACGTCAACAGTGCTTGAGGGTCTTGCCCCCTGCCAGTCATATGTTTCTTGGGCAAATGCTGGGCGAGAGGGTGGGATCATTAGTAGGAGCAAAGCGATAAGGCCGCAAGTAGCAAGTTTTTTCAAGTTTGATAAGCCTCCGTTTCTCAGTATGCAGTTCCGCTACGACTTATGCTTTTCTCTTCTATCTGTGAATGAACATAAGCAGTGGTGCTGCCTTTTCATTGCAGTTTCTTCTCTTTGTTGCATGTCAATAATCCACTGACACGCGCGTAAAGAGGAAAGCTGAGATTAATTTCCTCTTTCGAACAGCAGGTAATGACTGACAAGTGTTGCTTGCCCAGTCGCTTGATAGGTGTGGAGACGCCAGCCATTCTTCTGCCATTCCTCAATTGTTTTGCCGATGTTCTTGTGGTGCCCAACTTGCACGCACGTGTATTCTTTCAACCTACATCACCTCTGTCTAGCTTAGAATAAGCCCCTTCATAAAAGTAAGCATGAGTGACGATAGATACGAGGGATCTTTTCTACTAATATAGAGAATTTGTGAGAATTTTCCTAATAATCGGAAAAATCTATCGTATCCCTCGTCGGATTCTGCATAAGGCTGTGAGGATTGTCTTTCGACGAAAAGATTTAGAAAGTCCCTCATTCCATTTTGTGATGGATAGACATGATAGACATTATGCCTTTCGCGCTGTTTGCGCTGGTCTTCGTCATGGTTGTGGGCATAATCGGTTTATCTGTAGTAGTCATTTTCGTAAGGTTACTTAGAAAGCCGCGTGAAACGCAGCCACCGAAGGGAGCATCTGTGATTAGGGAAAGGGAGGTCATTAGACAAATCGTTAAGATTCGCTGTCCTTATTGCGGCAAACTCTATGACGAAACATACGACAATTGTCCTCACTGCGGAGGCAAGAAGCAAACCTGACAAAACCCCAGAAACTCTAACGTTGAACGGGGTTCGGTTCCGACGACTGTTCAGAGAACAACGTTTCTTCGCAAATATAGATTATTGACTCGCAAGTGTAATAAGAACAAAGAACTTGAAAGTAGAAATGGTGATATTTACGCCGCTTGAATTCACGGGAGACGCAATTTGTCTCAGCGGTTTGACAGGCACGAAGCTAAAATGTGACGTAATAGGAATATACTACTGGTTTTGGTGGGGCATCACATCTGGAGGACCAAGTAGAGAGCACAGGTATCAAACGGCTATAGTAGAGTTGAATGCAGCAACAGGTGAAGATTACATAGAAGAGACCCGTGAAACCGTTCTTGGTTCAGCAGGTCATGCTCTACAACTCAAAGTGGAAAAAGCTCCTCATACAGAGAATCTGAAGGTAGTCCTAATTGAGGACCACGACGGCTGCTATGCTCACTTAAAGAACGTTATCAGGCGAAGATGGCCCAGCGTTCCTATAGACGAGGCTGAAGGCCCTATTGCAAAGAACTCCTCAAACATCTACCTGCTAAATAATTCTCTCGACGAAGCCCTCGAAGTGATTGCAGAGCTTGATCTCGGTAACACACTTTTTTTCTTTGATCCGCTCAGAAGCGTTGAACACACCACCATAGAAAGCGTTGCGAGCAGACGGATGAATACCTTTTACAAAACGGGAACAGAATTCATCATTTTTGTATTCACTTCTGATTGGTTTCTCGGAAGAGACGATTTTGCTCCCTTACCTTGCACCCTTGAAGAACGTACTTGGACTGACGAAGAGAGGGAAACCGTCTTAGAAGCGGATTCTCTTTTTGGAAACACGGAATGGCGTGGTTATGTTCTAAACAATAGTCCTGTTGAGCATAGAGAAAAGGCATTGGTAAATCTCTACAAGGACAGACTGCACAGATGGTTCAGGTATGTTCTCCCAATGCCATTTAATCCGAAGGAGAATCAGGTCTTTCACCTCATACTTTGCTCCAACTTTGAAACGGGTGTGAGAGCAACAAGAGATTTCTACTGTTCGAAAACGCGCAATCCCAAATATTCGCCAGATAACAGTAGTGCTTTTAGAGCATTCAGAAGACTGCATCCAGAAATCTTCATAGGATTGGCCAGAAATAGACGCCCATTGGAATGGCGAATTCTTTGGAAGATAGTCAAAGAACACGAAGAAGGAGTATGCGATTGCGTGTGCGCAGATATTCTAAAAATCGTGCCAATTCCCCTCAACGGGCAAAATTTGCTGGACTGGCTAGAAAAGAGAGGTTATCTGAATCTGGTTGATTTTGGAAACGCATGGGGTTCTTCGATAAGGCAATACAAGTTGGATTGGTCAGTCCTGACTGAAAGATTGGGGATTAATAAGCCTCCTTCTCTGATACCTATGTCTTCTAGGGATGTAAGTGATTATGAAAGATCGATCCAAACCACATAAAACGAAGATAACATCAGGCACGAAAGAATGGGCGGACCATAACGTCAACTGTATAAAGGGTTGTCGTAACAATTGCAGATATTGTTATGCTAAAGTTATGGCCAAAAGATTCGGTCGGATCGACGGAAACGGATGGGCCCACATGGAGGTAAGAGAGGAAATTCTTAAGAAGAATCCTAGAAAACGGACTGGCCGCGTGATGTTTCCAAGCAGCCATGACATATTTGATATCTCACCATTCAAGGAGGCTTGCTTCACTGTTCTAAGGAAATTGCTGGAGAGTGAGAATGACTTGCTGATTACTACTAAGCCCAGACTTGTTGTAGTCCAAGAGATAATTCGCCAGTTTCGCATCTACAAAGACCAAATGGAATTCAGATTCACGATAACTTCCAATAACGACAGACTTCTGGAATTTTGGGAACCCAACGCGCCCAGATTTCGAGAAAGGCTAGCTTCGCTGGAGCATGCCTTCCGAAGAGAGTTCAGGACTAGCGTATCAATTGAGCCTTTCCTAGATTATGACCCTACAGAGTTAGTCGAAGAGATTGTCCCTTTTGTTACCGAAACGATATGGATCGGAAGAATGAACTACATTCCTCGCATGAACCTCTCTAAGGAAGAAGAACCGTATTACGACGAGATTCGAAGGAATTATGAGACTAGTCATCTGAGAGACGTACGTAGCAGGTTGGATGGACATCCAAAAATTAGATTCAAAGACAGCATAAGAATTCAACTTACTCCCGCGTGAATATACTCACCTTTTGCGCGCGCCTTCATCCCATCCGTTAAGTTGCGTCCTAATCTAAAATGATTATGAGCAGCGATGCCGTTCCTAGACTGCGTCTACAATCCACATTTTTGGAGCCTCTTCGATTCGTGCTCGGAGTGTGGTCACAAGTTTGCGCGGGGTGAGCGCGTCTGGAAACGGCTGCGGCTAAGAGAGGCGTCACCGAGGGTGGTGGCGTACCTGTGCGAGGAGTGCTACAAAAGGAAGTTCATTGACGTATGAGCGGAAAGCGCGCCACCGTTAGTAGCCTCTCCGCTGAACTATTCTCTTTATTCGGGCTCGGTTATGATTGCGGTTCCTGTTACGGATATCAAGGTGATTGCCCAATTGTTGGCTTCTTTTAGAATAAATAATTCATTTTCGCTTAGTCATGCATGCCATTGAAAGCCTTATATGCCCGTAGAGGGAATGACTTTTGGAGCGTACAGTATAATGGGTAGAGAACCTCATCGTCCAACCGGCAAGAAGAAACAGAAGAAGAGCAAGAAATGCTGATCCGTGACGTAATGGCATCCGTTGGAGGGTATAGTTAATGAGCCCTGAAGAACCTGAACCTTACGAACCCGAACCAGTGGAACCCCACGACCCCCACGACCCTGACGAATACTGTCGAAGCTAGTTTGCTTCTTTTGGCAGAGCGGGGAAGAATTTGGTTAAGAAGGAAATTACCGAGCCATCTGCCCAAGTACAAACGGACAAATCAGATAGGAATAGGCAAGAAGTCGAATATTGGACACACCAGCTCAATATGTTACTAAGGACACTGGAGAATGGAAACGAAAGCGGACTACTGAAGGATAAGGCTGAAGAGTACCAAAAGATTGTAAACAATATAACTGCTGCTCGCCGAGATTTGTCTAGAGATAAACCGGATGTAATTGAGGCTAGGAAAAAATACAGCCTAGCGTACAGCGAACTCAATCGACACGTTAACAAGGAAGACTTCTCGTGGCGTTTTCGATATTGCTACGGAGGGCCTGCTCTGTTATATCTTCTTTCAGTGCTCGCCATAATTTTGCTATCGTGGATTTGGTTCAGGTCTAGCTTAGTGGATTCTGATTTGCTTTGGGTGCCCAGTTGGGCTTTCTTATGGGGATCAATGGGTGGTGTCTTTCAAGGATTCTGGTCCCTTTGGAGACACACCAGCGACAGAGACCTAAGAGGTGTTTGGTACATATGGTATATCTTGCTCCCCTTGATAGGAGCTCTGCTGGGTGCTCTGGCATATCTCATTTTCGTCGCAGGCTTTATCGCTGCAGTTGGGGAAACGCAAATCAGATCTCAGTCGTTTGTAATGCTGTTCGCAGCATTGGCAGGATTCAGCTCAAAATGGGCGGTTCAGATACTTGGGAAGCTAACGGAAATAATCAAAATAGGTTGAGGATAATCGCGCGCACGAAATATCGTTGCAATCGCGTATGCGTTTGGCTTGTGGTTATGGTAGAAGAGATCTATCGAAGGCGTGGTATTGCTGGATGTTTGTATAGAGAGATCTCTATCTATAATTAATGATGAACGGAGATATTTTCTGTGACAAAGTGAGGAAAGTCCCCATTCCTCAAGTTTAGATATGTAAACTTGATGAATATCGGAATGGCGGTCAAGAAAGCGAGTTTTTGCACCACTCTTTCCCATTCATAAAGGTTTCAATCTTTTCCTTTATGGTTGAGGAACTAGGATGGTCTTCGGTATACAGAAAGCATAAAGGAAATAGACAATAGGTCAGATCTTTTCCTTTGTGGTCGTGTCCTGATGTAGTATTAAATAATAGGTTTTTTCCTAGTCATTATAGTAAACAAGCAAACACTAACAGTTGAGGAAGGATCATGGTAGATGAAAGCGATGTCATAGGCTTTCTGAAGGATCATGAAGGCCAAGCCTCGCTAGACGAAATCTCCGAAGGCTTGGGCATATCCAAATACGGCCCTAACTCAGCATACTCGTTGCTGCATTCCCTACGATCTAAAGGCATTATCGACCGACGGGGTGAAAAGTGGGTTCTCCTTGCACCAGACACAGTCATCTCAAAGGCTGTTGCACCATCCTCGGCTTCACAGGAAGAAAGAAAGACCGACACCGCCCCCGAGGTTGAAAAGATAATGAAAGCCATGACAAAGAGCTTGGTTGAGGCCATGAAGGGCGCTAGAGCTCCAGCAGATGAGTGGGAACTAGCCACTAGACCAATGAAGACCGAGATCGAGCGCAAGGAAGAGAAGCTAGGCGATCTTATTCTCCGACCAGATGAAGCCCCAGAAGCCAAAAAACCGCTCATAGGATTTCCGACAGGTACATTCATAGACCAATTATTCTTGAACCCAGAAGGAGAAACCCTAAATGGTCTGCCAATTTGCGGACAATTCGCCATAACAGGTCTTCCTGGAGCTGGCAAGTCCATTCTAGTTGAAGAAATCGGCGTGAGAGTGACTGCCGATGGAAGAAGAGCTCTTTACGCAACTGCAGAAGATACGTGGAAGAGTGCAACGCCAAGATTCGATTTGCAGTCGCGCATGAAACAGAAGGCAGACATCTTAGGGTTGGATTGGAGCAAGATCAAAGATAACTTGTACGTGCTTGACACGGTCCTATACCCTGAGTTGAGAGATTGGAGTACCTTTGCCGAGACATACCGTTACGTTGTTGAAAAGGAGAAAATAGAGCTGGCAATCATAGATTCAGTGACTGTTCTAGAAGCCTACAGAGGCGCCTTGAAATATCGCGTCATGGAGCTGGCAAGGTATAATCAAACCCGGGGAGTCACTGGACTCTATGTGAATCAGAGAAGCGCCGAAAGATGGGACAGCTACGACATGGCTGGAGGCATTGGGTTAGCCCACAACCTAGACGGAACCATCATAGTAGACTATGGACGTGTATACTGGCAAGATCAACAGGTGGACCTCGATGCTAACCGAGGACAGTTTGTCAGAATCACCCGAGTATTAGACTGTAGAATGTGCAACTTTGAGCGAAGAAGAATTCAAGTCGATATTACACCTGAAGGATTCATTCGAGCTCTTGAACCAATTCCAGAGCCTTCGAAATGATACCAGTGAAACCTTATGACGATAGTGAAGCCTCCGACCTTTGAGGAGCTTGTCAAAACCTACGGTAGCCAAAAAGCCGCCGTAAAATATCTCTGCGAATCAGGATTCACTCCTGAGGAAATCGAGTGGAAGTGGAGCGTCCCCTACCATCTGATACGCCTATTCATGGCAGACAAGACACTGAAAAATCCAACCCCTCTCTCGACCGTTGTTGAAGTCTACGAACGTTTGGCTGTGTTGCGGAGCAAGAAGGGCAAAGAGACAGAACTTGCCAAATTCCTCCAAAGAGAGGATTTAGATCTAGAGATGAAGACTAGACTTGCTTTGGGGGTCATCACCGATGAGAGTCTAAAAGTTGGAGAAGGCACCATAGAAAGATCCATCAGCCTTGCAACTGGAACCCCCGTCCGTGAAGTGAAAAAACTGCTTTTGGATTATGGCGAACATGGCGATGTCGTCTTTCTTCTGAAGAAATCAAAGAAAGCCGAACTAACTGTGGAAGAAGTCTATGAGGCAATAAGGTTTCTGCCTAGAATTGGAAGGATTATGGAGCGGAATTTTCATGTATCAAGTCTCCTCAGAACGGCGACACCTGAAGAAGCAAAGTATATTACCAGACTTCTGCTGGGTGACCTGAAGCTCGGATATTACCGGCGGACTGTAATACGCGCCACCGCAAGAGCATACAATGTCTCGCCAGAGAGCGTTGAAAGCGCCTGTGCCATAGTGGGCTTGACTGAAGGCATCATGCTTGCACCTAAAGGGGAGCTTAGACTTTCCACTATAAAACTGCGGCCCGGGCAATTCTTGAAACCTCAACTTGCTCATATATACGAACCTGACAAAATGGAGTATCCAGTCCGCGCAGAGTTCAAGCTCGATGGAAGTCGGTTGCAGATTCATAA
>Ga0209636_10002959_pt1 | contig 17345 bp, 18 predicted proteins | sample DeeMarSWOR152_54_FD_187464 | JGI IMG/M metagenome (GOLD analysis project Ga0209636, IMG submission 187464) | Marine sediment microbial communities from White Oak River estuary, North Carolina - WOR-1-52-54 (SPAdes) (version 2) | ecosystem: Environmental > Aquatic > Marine > Intertidal zone >...
CTTGGGGTTTCGATAAATGTCGCTATGAAAGAGGACAGCGTGATCTACTTCTACTCGTGGGTGCCTTCTCCTTTCCATTCCATCCCTCCCAGAGTTACATACTCATAGCTCATTAAACCGAATCTCGGGGGAATTCAAGCCGAATTGTGCATTGGGCTTTCTTCTCTCCGGATATTGGAAACCTCTATCAATTGTCATAGCTGGTTTTCTTTTGGTTACAGCCTTTGTCGGATACTGACCCTGACAGGGGTTCATGCTGAAGGGCTTCGGCAAAGAATAGTTTAGGGCGATCTACCTCCCAATCCAGGGTGGAGTTCACTGTTCATCGTTGCGAGAAATCGGTAGACCGAGCAAAAAATCCTTGACAGAATCCCCACATCTGCTACGATAGGAATGTTCACGCTGAAGCGGTTAGAGTACTGAGATAGGCTAGAGCTGTGCGGAAGCTGAAGTGGGGTTTAAGCCTATTCTTTTCTGAAGGGAAAGGGGTGGGCTTTTCTATTCTTGGGAGGCGCGTGAGATCGCAACCTTGGAAAAGATCCAGGGGGAAGGCTATGGAACACGAACTTGGAAAGATTAAGGATGAATCACCCAGCCATTTACACTCGATATGACAACACGGGAAGCCCATATGACCAAAGAATCGGTGGCAGGTGAGAGGACTAACACACCATGGAGGAGCGGAGAGCCAAAACCGACGACGCCCTGGAGCGGATGGATAGGACAAGTAAGAGAATCGAAAGCCACTTTCGATGGATCATCAGGCTTATGATCGTGGGATGGGTGATCGTCGTGGAGCTGCTTATTACCGGATGGGCTAAAATCATCAGAGAATTCTTGGGGATCAGGTGACCAAATCACTGGAAAAAGCCGGCGACTCTGTAAAGCCAGATTGAAAAGGAGGAGACTTAAGGATGGAGCCTGCTGCCGGCTTGATCTGCGTGAAGTGCAGGAGGGTTCTTGGAAATATTCTGAACCCCAGTAGTTACCTCGCCAAGGATTGCCGGGTAATCAAAGCTATCTGCATCGGATGCGTCGTAGAATTGAGCAGAGAGAAAGCCATTGTTCCCGATGGCCCGGAGAACTGGGCCCGTCCTCTAGAAGGTCTCCTGTGATGAGACGCAGGCAACAAGGAACCTTTGGGATCAGAAAGCCGTGGAGAAAACATGGATACCCACCGGTGAGCTACCGGCTGCCTACTGGAGAGCCTTGAAGACTCAGCCCGTCCTTACGGCCGAGGAAGAAAAGGGCCTGGCTGTCAGGATGCACCAGGGTGACCAGCAAGCACGGGATCAATTGTTCCAATGCAACCTGAGACTCGTTTTGTGGGAAGCCAGGAAACACCTTCATGAAGGCCTCCCTTTGCCTGACCTTATCCAGGAAGGTCATATCGGACTGCTCAGGGCCTTGGATCACTACGATCCTGGCAAGGGATACAGGTTTGCCACCTACGCAGCATGGTGGATCATGAGTACCATCAGACGAGCTATCGTTACCGATTCCAAAATCATCCACCTGCCAGCTTATGTCGGACCGACATTCGCAAGATACTTCCAGGCAGCAAACAGGCTACGACTGGAGTTCTGTAGAGAACCCTCGCAGGAGGAAATAGCGGAAGAGATGGGGATTGAAGATATGGAACTGGTAACAAGTCTGAACCGTATCGGTCGGGTTACTGCCTTCCTCGGAGATTTCGGTGAAGGTGATACGGGCGGCGTTTTGGCCGTTGAGGGTTTCGATCCCGAAGACCTCGTTCGTTCACTCATAGTGGATGAGCTGCTGGATCTTCTGGATGATAGGGAGAGGACCGTGATCGTCAAACACTTCGGTCTTGAAGGGAAGGACCGCTCTACACTTCGAGAAATCGGGGACAGCATAGGGTTATCCTATGAGAGGGTCCGTCAGATCGAGGAGGAGGCCCTTGAGAAACTCAGGAGAAAGGTCAGGACAGTACTGAGGTTGCGATATGGCCAGGAATCAATAGGAATCTGAGCAGCAAGGAACCCGCTAGGACCCGAGGAGACAGCCGCTGGAAGCTAGGCCCATTCCCCCGTCACTCTACTCCACCCAGGGAGTGTGAAAACTGCCCGCGCGGCTATGCTGGGCATTTCCCACATGAATAATGATTAGACCGGCGTTTTTGTCATCTAGGATACTGATTATTTCTGTATCAAGCGGCATAATTTCATTCTGTTTTTTCGTAAGAATGCCAGGGCAGCAGCTGATTTTTTCACACTCCTCGTCTTTCGATTACCGTTGGAAATCGTAGGTAATCACCACCTGGCCAATTCCGCATGATCCATCTATCAACGCACAGGATCAAAGGGAATAGCAGGGCAAAATGACCCATGCCACTCCCGGAAGTTGCCTTTTGAAAGCCCTCGTGGTAAAAAGGCAGAGGGGAGAGTAAAGAATCCAGAAGGCCTCTTGCTGCCTCTGACTTCACGCACGCTCTCGTTTCAGCGACAGCGGAACTTCACACTTCTGCTCACTCTACTCCTCACAAATCGTTTCCCTGGTTCTCTCCCTTTACCAAGAACAAAAAGGAGGGTGGTCCTATGCCCGAGGAGAGCTTCAAACGCAAGCTCACTGCTATCTTCAGCGCTGGTGTCAAAGGCAAAAAGAGCATGGCCGATCGACCGACCATTCCCAGGGCCAGCATCCGGAGGAGAGCCCTCGCCCTTGTTCTTCCTCTGGTCATCGCCTCGATGCTATCCATTGGTCTCGTTAGTTTTCATACCTTAAACAAACAAACCGCACGGCGAAGCGAGCGCTTTCTCCAGGACCGCCACAACGAAATCCTCACCATCTCTGAGGACCAATCGGTGGCCAACTATTTTCACAACCTTGCCTACGGACTCTCGGAAGAGGCGACCCTGTACAAGAAGGAGCTGGAGCGCTATTTCAAGAGGTTCTCGGATCGTTACAACAGTATTGAGCAGATTTACACAGGGATACGTTACATAAACAAAAAGGGTCATGAGGTCGCCAAATTCTGGGACGGCAGGGTCGGGGGTGAGTACCATAGCGTCATTGGTGAGGCGTTTTTTCAGAGGGCGATGGAATTGCCTGCCTGGACGGTTTACACCTCGCCCATAGAACCCCGCATGATTAACGCCACACCCATTTATTGGGACGAGGATGGTAATGGGGAGTTCTCCGACGACGAATTGCGTGGGGTTATTGCTGTGGATTTTCTCTACCCTCTGGCGCAGTTCCGTCAGGAGCGGCTGATCATGTGGGGTGTGACCATCGGGATTACGATCCTGGCCATCATCGTCACGGCCATTGCTGTGACCATACTCCTCCGGCGCGTTACACGGCCCCTACACCAACTCGTCGATGCCACCAAGGCCATTTCCTCAGGGGACCTCTCAACCGAGATCGCCGTGCGATCGGAAGATGAGGTGGGGCTGCTTGGGTCCTCTTTCAACCAGATGGCACGAGACCTGAGGGCCAACATCGATGAGAAGGATCGCTACGCCGGGGAATTGGCGAAATTGAACGTCGAACTTGAGGACAAGGTGAGGGCACGAACTGGGGAACTGGAAGCAACGAATCGGGAACTGCAGATGGCCAACCTCAAAATCAGGGAAGCAGACAGGCTGAAGTCCGAGTTTCTGGCCAATATGTCCCATGAGCTGCGTACGCCTATGAATGCCATCATTGGCTTCACCAAGCTGGTCCGCAGAAAGTCGGCCGACCTTCTGCCCCTCCGGCAGCGGGAAAACCTGGAGAAGGTGGAGATCAGCGCAAACCAGCTTCTAACCCTCATCAATGATATCCTCGACCTCTCCAAGATAGAGGCGGGGAAGATGAGTGTGAATATCATGCCCATCGAGCTCGCCCCACTGGTTGACACCTGCTTTGCCACAGTGGAATCCATCGTGAAGGGGGAAAAGGTACAGCTCTTTAAGGAGGTGCCTGACGACCTGCCCGAAGTGCTCAGTGATCAGGACAAGCTAAAACAGATTATCATTAATCTTCTCAGCAATGCGCTCAAGTTCACCAAAGAGGGGGAGGTGAAGCTCTCAGCAGCGGTGGAAGACGCTTCGCTCAGGATTGCTGTTTCCGACACGGGGATAGGGATTTCTTCTGATGCCCTTGCGTACATCTTCGACGAGTTTCGGCAGGTTGACGGCTCAAGCACGCGCGAGCACGGAGGCACTGGCCTGGGGCTTTCCATAACCAAGAAGTTGACCCATCTCTTGGGTGGCACGATTGATGTGAGCAGCGTCGAAGGGGAGGGCTCCACTTTCACGGTCACCCTCCCCTTAGCAAAGAGGGATGAAGAGGCACCGGCAGAGGCGTTGAGACCGGACGAGGAGACACGTGCTTCTGTCGAGATGAAGGGGAAGAAGGTCCTCCTGGCCATCGATGATGATCCCAATGTGTTGATCCTTTTGAAGCAGAATCTGGAGGATGAGGGATACTACGTGGTGGGGGCACTGAATGCAGATGAGGGCATCCGAAAGGCAAAAGAGATTCATCCGTTTGCCGTCACGCTGGACATTCTTATGCCTCAAAAGGATGGATGGGGGGTCCTCAGCGACCTGAAGGCGGATCCCGCAACCCGCGATATACCCATCATCGTGCTCTCCATCATAGACAACAAGGAGCTTGGGTTCAGTCTCGGCGCGTTCGATTACCTGGTGAAGCCTTTCGACAAAGAGGCCATCATGGCTGCGCTGCAGCGCATCCCCGCCTCTGCTAAACGTGTGCTCGTGGTGGACGATGAGCCGGCTGCCGTGGACCTGCTCACGCAAATCCTCCAGGACGAAGGTTATGAGGTCAAGGGGACATACAGCGGTGAGGAGGCCCTGCGTGCTCTGGACGCAGCACCTCAGGACATCATCCTCCTTGACCTTCTCATGCCCGAGATGGATGGCTTTGAGGTGATCCAGCGGGTCAAGGCAAACCCGAGGTGGAGGGACATTCCCATCATTGTGGTGACGGCAAAGGACCTCACCGACTCTGACTGGGGGTTCCTGCACCGAAGCGTTGATAGGATTATCCAGAAGTCAGGCCTTGCCAGGGAGAGCCTGATGAAGGAGGTTCAAAGCCTGCTCCGTGAACATGACGCTTCCAGAAAGGAGGATCCCATCCATGAAGAAGGTCCTGGTGGTGGAGGATGTTGATTTCAATAGAGAACTGGTTGTTCAACTTCTGGAGGACAAGTACCACGTGATTGAAGCCGTCAATGGACAGGAGGGAGTCGAGCTTGCGGAGCGAGAGAGACCGGAACTTATCCTCATGGATCTCTCCCTCCCAGTCATGGATGGCTGGGAAGCCACCCGGCGGCTGAAAGCGAACGATGATTTACGTTCGATCCCTGTCATCGCCCTGACGTCTCACGCGATGGTGGGAGATGAGGAGAAGGCCTTGGCCGCCGGGTGCGACGATTATCTGGTCAAGCCTTTGGACGAAGACGAACTTATGGCGAGGATAGCGAAGTATCTCGAATGAGACGTGTCTTATCAGGATATCTCTAAGGGGCTAGACATTTTGTCAACCCGGTCGGAGCTAACGCATGGGTCCTGAAGCAACCATCCTGATCGTTGACGATGAACCCACCAACGTGGATATGCTCAGCCAGGAGCTGGATGTGGAGGGGTACAAACTCCTGACCGCCCACGACGGTGAAGAGGCCCTCATCAAAGTCCAGGAGCATCAGCCCGACCTCATCCTTCTCGATGTGATGATGCCGAAGGTAGACGGCTTTACGGTGTGCCGCATTCTGAAAGGAAGCGGTAAAACCGTACTGATTCCAGTCATTCTGCTTACAGCGCTTCGCGGCCATGAGGACCGGGTTCGGGGAATCGAAGCCGGGGCAGACGATTTCATCTCCAAGCCCTTTGATCGGGATGAACTGCTGGCTAAGATCCGTTCCCTGCTGCGTCAGAAGAGGCATCGCGACGAGCAGGAAAAAGGCCTCAAAGAGCAGCTTCAAAGCACCATGAAGGATTTGGAACAGGCCCGCCTGGAGCTGGCCCGGGCACAGGAGCGCATTGAAATGCTGGAGCACGCGAAGGACCAGCTCAGTAAGTTCGTACCGGTGTCGGTACGCAAAATGGCAGAGACCGATCCTGAGACCTTCGGGCTTCAGAAGGTGGAGACGGATGCCACGGTTCTCTTCCTTGACATTGGCGGGTATAGCAGCATGTGTGAATCCCTGGATGATGAAAGGGTGAATTTCCTGGTGGAGAAGTACTTTTCCGAGTTTCTCGACGACGTTAGGAAAGGCAACGGGGAGATCAATGAGACAGCCGGGGACGGGCTCATGATCATATTTCACGAGGAGGACCGGGAAAGACATGCTCGCACCGCCGTTTCGACGGCCCTGGCCATCTATTACAAGACCCTTAAGGTTAATGCGGAGCTTCGCGGGAAGTTCGAGCCCACCGTGGTCAATATGGGCATCAACTCGGGTAGAGTGTTTTTGGGCGCGACCCGGTTCGAGGGGATGTCGGCGGCCAGATGGACTTTCACCGCATCCGGTCTCACCACCGTGCTCGCGGCTCGCATCGCGGGACTCGCAACTGACGGCAAGATCCTCCTTGGCCCGGAGACCGTGAATCGATTGCAGGAGGAGTTCCTGATTCAGCCCTTTGGAGAGCATCGCCTGAAGAACATCTCAAACCCGGTGCCCGTTTCCCGGCTTATGGTGTGAGGGGTGCATGAAGTTAACTTGATGGAGTTTCACTGAATGATGCGGCCCTGAACTGAACAGTCCGCATTCGATTAACCCTTGCTCCCTCTTTCGTGGGGGAAGACTTGGCCGGAAAGGAGGTCACATCATGGTTCGGAAAAAATACCCGCTTCTGACACTATTGGCACTGTTTTATTGCAGCCTTAGCGTTACCCTGCCCTCAGCCCCTTTGGCGCAGGAGTTGAAGGGAGATGCCAATCCCCGGGGAACCCTGAGGGTGGTTGAATTGTGGAGTCTGTCGCGCTCCATGGCGTCGAATTATGCAGAGGGCCTGGTGATGCTGGATAGGGATAACAACTTCGTCCTCTGTCTTGCCGAGGGTTGGAGGTGGATTGACGAGCGAACGATCGAGTTCAGGCTGAGGCGGGGGGTGACCTTTCACAATGGAGAGGTGTTCAACGCAGAGGTGGTGAGGCTCAACTGGGAGGCGTACAAGATGCTGGAAACTCCTATATACCCGTTCTTGGTCATTGCTGATGAGACAGTCTTCGAAATCGTTAACGAACATACCGTTCGTTTCACCTTTCCAGAACCCGAGGGCCTGGCATTGGTGAAGCTTAGGCTGTTTTATCAGTTTGCACCCGCCTTTTTTGCCGCGCACAAATTCGGCGAGTGGAACTGGGGATTTCTCCCCGAAGCTGGCCCCTGGGGGACGGGTCCCTTCGAGTTGGTTGAGGGAAGTATCACCCCCGAGAAGCTTAGTGACCGGGTGGTGCTCGAAGCCTATGAAAGGTACTGGGACCCACAATACCCGAAGGTGAAAACCGTGATTTTCGACAATACGCATCAGAAGGACAGGGAAGAGGCCATGAGGCTTTGCAGGGAGACGGAGGGAGCGGTGGACATCGTAACCTTCATCCGCCCACTGGATACCCTTAAGGTGGCCAAGAGCCCCTTTGCCAAGGTGGTCAAGAGCCGGGATTTTACGCAAACCCATTCGGCCATCAATCAGCGCAAGAAAAACAGCAAGTGGAGGGACATCCGGTTGAGGAAGGCGCTCAGCCACGCGATCAACCGTGAGGAGCTATGGGAGTATGGTACCAAGGGGAACGCTTACAACCTGGGAGGCCACATCCCGCCCGGGGCTCGCGGCCACAATCCCGACCTGACCCTTTACACCTACGATACAACCAAGGCGAGGGCGCTCCTTGCAGAGGCAGGTTATCCCAATGGATTTGAAATGACGTTCATTACGCCTGAGGCGCAGAAGCTCGAGGCACAGGTCATGAAGAGGATGTATGAGCGGATTGGCCTCCGGGTGAAGCTCGAAGTGTTCTCATATTCTGAGTGGTTGCAAAAGGTCTTGACTCCGTCTGAGAAGGCCGCTCAAGAGCAAGATTGGGACGTATCGGTCTGCTATAACGACGATATTTTCGGCCATTCAGCGGCGTCGCATTTGACCTATCCATATCTCGAACTTTCCGGCGTACGATGGATAGAGTATGATCCGGCTTACGAAAGAATGTGGAAAGACATGACCCAAACGGTAGATCAAGGGGCACAGGATGAGAAGATGCGGCAGATGGAGCAGTACATATACGACCGCGCCTATGCGGTTTTCATCTACTCCCCCCTGACCCTTTACGCCGTAAACAAGGAGGTCAACTTTGTGCCGCAGAAGTTTCAGCTCTTACAACTCAAGGAGACTTCCGTGACAGACAATCATTGGTCCGTACGATAGAAGGTTGCGGTCGAAAGGCCCCCCGAAGGCCAAAGGCAGTAATGGGGGGCTTTTATCCAAAAATGGTTTTCCTAGCTGAACTGTTTTTGTACTTCCAAATATCGAAGAAGAGATCAAAATCCTTCAGATCAAATGGGGCAGCACCTTGAAGAGGGTTGCTAATTCTTCTTCTAAGAACCAAAAATGGTAGAGTAGCCCCGCCCGGTTCCCCTCGCCCTCGATGGGTACCCCATTCTCCATCAGATTTCGCTCATGAACAACGGCCTTCTCGACAAAACTGAGGAAACTCTGGTCTCTCCATTCTTGACATCTCTGGCTGGCTTCTGCTAATTTTGCCGGTGGGATACATCCCTTCGGAACCGTGGTTTCACATATCCGCCGCTCATCTGATTCCTCACTACCGATATGGGAGCTCATTCAGCCGTCCCGAGCTTTAGGACGTCGCGGAGAAGGGGGTTTTGTGGAATGAGATTATCGCCGAGGCGGCCAATGATTACCCGGATGCTACAACTGACACGGATTTAGTCGATACCGTCACAACCCGCATGGTTCTGGAGCCAAAGACATTGGACGTTCTGGTGGCCACCAACCTGCACGCCGACATCCTCAGCGACTTGGCGGCAGCCCTATCGAGAAACCTCAATCCCGAGCGTGCCTTCCCCTCCATGTTCAAGCCAATCCACGGCTCAACGCCCGATATCGCGGGGAAGGGCATTACCAACCCGATCGCTGCGGTCTGGTCGGCAGCCATGATGCTCGAGCATCTGGGCAAAGCCGACGCGGCGGCCCGCCTCATCACGGCGATAGAGAACGTAATCTCGGCCGGTGAAGCCATGATACCAGATTTGGGCGGCACCGCAACCACCGAGCAGGTAGCGGACACGATCTGTGAAATCCTCGTAACTGGCGGTACATGAAACAATCAGCCAGAAGGCGGGAGAAGAGAATTATGAAATCGACGTCGCACAACCTGATCATGTCCGCGCTGTACAACGGCAGAAAGGGAGACAGGCCGCCTGGGGGAAACCCCACATCAATCGTCTGTCATGGCCTGATGGGCGCCTCGGGAACCTCCTTTCCAAAAGCTCATTTGGAGGCGAATGCCATGGCTGAGCTTGCCCTGGCGGGCCATGAAATCGTTGGATTCGACACCGTGATGCCGGAATACAGCGTACACCAAGAATCTGCAGCCCTTGGATGCGATGTGGATTGGGGTGACCGGGATACGATGCCGGACAGCAAGACTTTCCCCTACGCCGATTTCTCCGATATCCACATCCCCGAGAATATCCTCGAAAAGCCATCGATGCGGGTCGTCCTGGATGCCATCTCCATCCTCAGGCGTAACGTTGGGGATAGGGTTGCAATCGTGGGCAAGGTGATGGGGCCTTGGACCCTCTCGTATCATATGGCCGGCACGCAGAATTTCTTGCTTCAGATAGGGATGGGGGAGAGCGAAAAGGTCGTCAACATGATGCGCCAGCTGATGCCGTTGACTATTGCATTCGCCCGCGCGCAGTTCCGGGCAGGAGCAGACGTGGTAGTCCTCGCGGACCATGTGACCGGGGATTTGGCGGGCCCATATCACTATCGGGACCTTCTGCTGCCCATTCATAAGGAGATCACCTCACAGGTCGGGGGACCGCTTATTCTCCATGTCTGTGGAAACTGCGTTGACCGCTTGGAACTGTTCGCGGAAGCGGGATTCGAGGCATATCACTTTGAGTGGCAAATGGACGCTAAACTGGTCGTGAAGAAGGTTGGATCTCGTATGTCCCTTGTCGGATGTATAAACAACCCCCAGGTCCTCTACCAGGGAACCCCCGATGATGCCTACGGACAGGCCCGTTATGCGATCGAGGCCGGGGTCAACATCATTGGGCCTGAATGTGCAATCCCGCTGGCAACGCCTTTGGAGAACCTCAAGGCGATCGTTTCGGCAGTCCACGAGGGATATTGACTTCGCTACGGTACTCGGTGCTACAGATGGGAATCATCAGCTCGATTGAGGACCCCGAGGTCATCTCCGGCGACCCGTTCGAGGCCCATCGATTGGGTTGTGATCAATCGAGGGAAATCTATACCTGCCAAAAGGGGTCAGCCGAAATCGTAATATCGAGCCCTGGCGGCTATCCTTACGACTGCGATAAGACTCATCATTTCGTAAAGACCTCGCTGATCATTCCCGTGGCACAGAAGAGGTTTGTACCATGAATCTCGAGATGCTCTCTTCATCTATCCCTATCGGAAGTAAACGAGCCCCGAACCGTATCGTGAATCAACCCATGGAATGTAACGACGGAGATGCCTCTGGAAACCCTACGGAACTCACCCTCCGGCGATACCGAACCCTGGCCGAGGGGGGAGCGGGGATAATCTTCGTCGAATCCCTTACCATCTCCTATGAAAGTCGGGCAAGGAAAAACCAGTTAAAAATCGCGGAGGATACAGCGTGGGGACTGGAAAAGCTGGTCAAGGAGATGCGGGAACGGAACAGTGAATCGCTCATCCTCTTCCAGATCAACCATTCAGGACAGCTCAGCCAGGCGGCGTTTTCGAAGGTGGTATCTCCCTATCCAACAGGAGATCCAAACATCCATGTGCTCACTGAGGACGAGATTGACCATATCGGCACGCAATTCGCGCAGGCTGCCTTGATTTCGAAGCAGGTGGGGGCTGACGGCATTGACTTGAAACACTGTCATGGCTATCTCTGCGGGGAGATTATGCGGCCGGCAAATACACGGCCGGGCAGGTACGGGGAGACCTTTGAAAACCGGATGAGATTTTTCAGGGAAACAATGGAAAAAACAAAGAAGGCCGTAAACGATGATTCTTTTCTCACCGGAGTGAGGTATTCCTTCTACGAGGGAATACCCGGCGGTTTCGGCACGGCAGGGCCTCAGAAGGTCATCGAGGACTCTTCCGAACCCCTTGCATTCGCGAAGATGGTGGAAGAGATGGGAATGGATTATATAAACGTCTCGGCGGGAATACCGCCAATAACCCCAGAAATCGTGAGGCCAAGCAAAAACTTCCCCGAGGGGGTATACAGACACTTCGGCTGGACCAAGGCAGTGAAGGATTTGCTCAAGATTCCGGTAATTGGATCTGGATATAGCTACTTGAGGGACGGGAAGAACAATCTGAAGGAACCGGACCCATCCAAGAAGAGCTTCACCTACTGGGCGGAGAAAAACCTGAAGGATGATGTTGTCGACCTCGTGGGCATTGGGAGGCAGTGCTATGCCGATCCGCTATTCGCGAGAAAGGTTTTAAAGGGAGAGGTGGATTCGGTGAATTTCTGTACTGCGTGCGGCGGATGTAGTGTGCTCTTGACTTCGCAACATGAAGTCGGATGTACGCTGTACGACAAATACTATCAGGAGGTTTTGCGTCAGGTGAAACGAGAAGCCAAGGGTTGAGATCCCTCTTCCCCCATCCTCCAAAAGCCGGCGGGATCCAGATCATGAAGAAGGCAGAACAAGAGAAGGCTCACATGGCCATCGAGGTCCACAACTTCGAGGCAGAAAGATCGACCAACTCCTCTTAGATGCTGAATATCACACCCGGGACGTCATCGAGTATTTAGAGACCAAAGGGGTCCGGTGGGCCATCTGTGTGGATAAGGACAGCGGCCCTCTCTGCGGACTCCTATTCTATCTTTGGCATAAACACTCCCAACTCGGATCGACATGGCTCTTTTCCGAGAAAGTGTAAATGAAAGTGTTTCATTTCCGCTTCGGTTCGAAATCCTCTATTCTTGTACGTGAACTGCAAATCTAACGTTAACCTTTGTCTATTGGCTAAAATTTGGACGATCCTGAGCGCATTTTCTAAACCTATGTGGGATTCGACCATCATCCCTTCATTGGAAGCATTTACCGCTTTACCCATAACAGTGACTCCTTGAATTCTATACACAACGGGAAAGTCAACCGAGACTCTTTTGTATTTTCTACGTTCCCTGTCCATCTTTCCTACCGCCATCCTTCGGACCAGAACCCTGTGTTCCTCTCCCAAGCCTGCCTCCCTAATGGTTGTTGCGGAAACCTAAAACGGCTCAGAAGAGTATCAGGACAACCAAGGGAAACAGAAACCGCCTTTAGGCTTCTATTGTTTGCCCTTAGGCGGCTTTTGGCAAAAGCCAAGGGGAGAGCCCCTAAGCACCCTGTCCCATCACGTAGGAGATGTATTCCCCTAGATAAGATCTATCCCGTTCCGACATGCCTTCAAATTGAACCCCGGCTTCAAATCGAACCCTAGCCATCGGCCTCTGACCTGACTCCTCCAAGACACGAACGACCTTGCCCTTACATTTTATCACCCGTGGATGGATGGCGATAGAGAGATCGAGATCCTCACCGGAAATCAGACTGAAAGGCGTTGTTTCCATTCTGGCCCCTCCGAGGCTGATGTCAACCGTGCTGGAAACCCTGGATCTTGGAAAAATGTCGCTAAAATAGAGCACAGGGTGGGACGCCTTTGCCCTTGGATGACTCCTCCTCTCAATCATGGCCCACCCCTCCTCCGTCCCAGAATCCTTGGTCCTAAGTGGCGAACCGGTTAGAATCTCTTCCTCATTCATCGAAGCGACTCTCTGAATCTCCTTCGGGATTTCCGGATGCTTTGCCTTTGAGGGTAGTTTCAGTTTAGCAGGCTGAAAAGGATTGTCAAGGAAAAAAACTTTGTCCTTTCTTATATTTACAGAAGCTTACATCGATTGACAGTTCACCAGGAAAACGAAAAAAGGACCAACCGAAATTCCGGCTAGCCCTTGATTCACGCTGGCTGGGGGACCAGGATTCGAACCTGGGTTCACGGAGTCAGAGTCCGTTGTCCTTCCACTGAACGATCCCCCATCAGATCTACTTGTTCACAATATACAAAATGTCGGTGGTAGTCAATAATAATCGGAACCACCCCTACTCAAATTCTTTCTCGGTTTCCTCGAACGCCTTCTGATGCATCTAGGGCTTCCCCCATCCCCGCAAGGCGGGGGGGCACTCGACCTCTTGCAGACCATAGAAATATAAGGCTAAACTAAAATAGCAAAACTCGTGATGCTGCAGTGCATGATGGAAACCCGGCGCCAGAGCATCACGTGAAGTGTGCCCGTTGTGAGCACTGAACCAGTTTCGGTTTAACAAATGAGCTCATCACTGGCAAAACGATGAGGTGACGGAAAGGGGAAGATCATGTCGTATAGAGGAGAAACCATAAGGACAGGAATCAGTTTTGGTTCTGCAATGGCAATCGTAGTATCCTGGTCTGTGAACAAATCCGTCCTATGGGCGATAATTCACGGAATACTCTCGTGGCTATATGTAGTCTACTATGTCATCAGGTACTAAACTGCAGGCAGACCAATAATCCGGTAGAGCTGAGAAGGGAGCTGGCATGAGTGGAGTTTCTAGAAGGCGATTCTTGAAAAAGGCGATCTTCGCAGGCACCGTAATTACGGCATTTCCAACAGTGCTCTTACCAAAGGCACGCGCGGCCTGGACTCGGGGAACGATCATTCATCCAAATGTGAATAATCTTCGAGTAGTCGGCATCACCGATGCCAAAATGACCAAGGCTATTGAAACGGGAATCTCCTGGAACCGTCAGAATGAGCTTGTCGCGACTAAAGTGGTTTGGGAGAATATCGACAAACTCGCATGCGCCCTTGTCGAAACGCGTGATCCCGGGGATGCCTGGCGGGTTATCTTCGTTAAACCTCCTCGCAAGTCATGGTCCGATACGGTCGTAGCGATAAAGACCAACAATATCGCCAAACAACACACACGTAGTGCGGTGATGACAAAAGTCCACCATACCTTAACCGATATTCTCGGAGTGAAACCGTCGAACATACACATCTATGACGCCTGCCACGGTTACGACATGACCAGGTACACACCGTTTGAAGGGTGCCAGGTTGAGGATCAGTGGGGAGGAATCACAACGCCTACGGCTGTCCCGTCGCCTTGGAAAAAGACCGGTGGCAGATCGAGATGCCTCAAGCACCTGGTCGATGGATCGGTGGATATCCTCATAAACATCGCCATGTGCAAGGGGCACGGCACACGGTTTGGCGGATTCACCATGACTATGAAGAATCATTTTGGCACCTTCGCTCCAAACCCCGGACATACGTCCGGAGGGCTTGATTATCTGATAGCCATCAACCAGACACCCGAAATCCTGGGTGCCATGGACAAACGAACGGGTAGGGTTCTCCACCCGCGCCAGCAGCTCTGTCTCGTCGATACACTCTGGGCGAGTGGAAGGGGCCCAGGAGGGAACCCCAGCCATCAGCCAAACTTCCTCGCCATGGGTGTGCTGTCTCCGGTCGTTGACTATCAGATAGCGACCAAGTTTCGAGGCGAAAGGATGGGCTGGCAGCCTAATATGGAGGCAACGCGTCGAATGCTGACGGACTTCGGGTACAATGAAAATGACCTCCCAGCAGACGGAGAGATCATAGAGGTCTGATCTGAACCAGGCCGAAGTCGGAACAGTCGGGCAGGGCCTGTGTTGATACAGGAACTCAGATCAAATGATACCCTGAATACGCTATGGTGGGTCCAGGATTCTCTAAGCGCAAATCTCTGACCAGCAAAGACCGGTCTTTCCAGATTTATTTACGAATATTTAAGTGGACAAATAAGAATGGCTCGAGTGAAACTAACCCTGCCCAAGCAGTTTGAATTCTCCACCGAAATGCGTGTTCGTGTGGGTGACATCAATTACGGTGGCCATCTCGGAAATGATTCCATACTGGCCTTGATGCATGAGGCTCGTCTGCGATTTCTGAAGGACCATGGTTTTACCGAGGCAGATATTAACGGTGCTGGCTTTATCATGGTTGACTCAGTCGTTGTCTCTAAATCACAAGCTTTTCACGGTGAGATTCTAAGAATTGAAGTTACTACTGATGATTTCAGCAAATATGGCTGTGACTTTTTCTACAGGATTACGGAGAAAGAAACGGGCAAGGAAATTGCCAGAGCCAAAACGGGAATCGTCTTCTTCGATTACGAAAAAAAGAGGATGGTCAGAGTCCCAGAGAGATTCAGAGCCATTATGGCCTCGAAATATTGATTCGTTGAGAACCGGGGATATCAAAAGAACAAGGAATGGGATGGGCAATGTCGAGCAAACTCAGGTATGAAGTAATCCCGGACTGGGAACAGCTCCCGGAGGGCTATATACACCGGGACGCGGTCGGCGTCGCTGTCGACCCCAGCGATCGTGTCTACCTGATCACCCGGAGCGATGCTCGGGTGATTGTGTACGAGCGAAACGGTACTTTCGTTACCTCGTGGGGCGAAGGAGTGTTCACCCCGCGTACCCACTGTATCAGGTTTGGCTCGGACGGCCTTGTTTACACAGTAGACGACGGCGATCACACGGTCCGCAAATTCACGCCCGACGGCAAGCCACTGATGGCACTAGGTACTCCAGGCGTGGCGTCCAATACTGGGTACAACCCGGGATTATCTGACACCTACAGCCAGGTGGCGAGTATCACAAACGGAGGACCGCCCTTCAATCGTCCCACCGGCGTCACCATCGCACCCGACGGTGAACTGTACGTCAGTGACGGTTATGGGAATGCGAGGGTCCACCGCTTTTCGGCCGATGGCCATTTGATCCAGTCTTGGGGGGAGCCGGGGACCGGTCCCGGCCAGTTCCACCTGCCCCATGACATTTGGATGGCTCCTGACAGTCGAGTATTTGTTGCCGACCGCGAGAACGACCGCATCCAGATCTTCAGTCCAGACGGCGAGTTTCTCGACCAGTGGACCCACCTCCAACGTCCGACTGGCCTTTTCATCGACCGCGAAGGTCTGGTGTATGTCTCTGAATTGTGGAGACGCGTTGGTCAGCCCTCTTTTGTCCATGGTGATCCCCAGGAGGACAAGCCGGGCCGAGTCAGCGTGCTGGATCTGAGCGGAAAAGTGCTGGCTCGCTGGGGAGATTCCGATCGATGCGCTCCCGGAAGCTTCTGCGCTCCGCACGGAATTTGCGTCGACTCCTGTGGGGATGTCTATGTGGCCGAGGTCACTTACACCTTTGCCGGAAAGGCGGGGCTAGTTCCACCAGACTGTCATACTTTCCAGAAGTTCGCCCGCAAGGAATGACCGTCCAAGCCGCGGTCAGTTCTTACTGACTCGCGCGATCGGGGATGGAATGCAATTTTTTGATCCATTTTATTCCTGACTTTCGCATTTCTCTGACCACCCGACTGGCCTAACTACACCAGAGAGGAATGTAAAACCCTCTTGACTTTCACGGAATCGAACCCTTTAATTGCTCTTAGGGATGGCAACAGATCTTGCAGCCTGTCCCCAGATTCTTCAGAGAGTTTTCCAACTTCAAGCCGATTTCTGGACGGGGGAGAGCGGATGAACATCTTCACTCACAAAAGAATCAACCAGGAGCTGTGTGGAAAGCCTCTGGATGTGAAAGAGGGGCTCAGCCGGGTCCAACTGCATGCCACGGAGAACATGGCGGTCGATGAATCAGGCCTCGTTCACGGGGGCTTCATCTTCGGCCTTGCTGACTATGCAGCCATGATAGCCGTCAATTATCCCAATGTTGTCCTTGGAGCTGCCGATGTGAGATTCTTGAAACCGGTCAAAACAGATGAAGTTGTTGTGGCTGAGGCAGAGGTAGGCCTCAAACAGGGGGAAAAACAGGTGGTCTCCGTAACGGTTAAGAACGGTGACGTAAGGGTATTCGAAGGCAGATTCATCTGTTTTGTGCTGGACAAGCATGTGTTGAGCTGAAAGAGACCACACTTCTGGCTCGTTCGTCCATCACTTTAGCATTCCTCAGCCCAGGGTCGATGGGCCGGTCGGGTAGGCAAGCCGTGAAAGAGCAAACCGTGGGAGAATGGAAAGGTGGTTGTATTTGTTCCGGTGACAGCGCTTTTATCTGTGGCGACAAAAACACAAATAGATG
>Ga0209636_10002960_pt1 | contig 17344 bp, 17 predicted proteins | sample DeeMarSWOR152_54_FD_187464 | JGI IMG/M metagenome (GOLD analysis project Ga0209636, IMG submission 187464) | Marine sediment microbial communities from White Oak River estuary, North Carolina - WOR-1-52-54 (SPAdes) (version 2) | ecosystem: Environmental > Aquatic > Marine > Intertidal zone >...
ATACGGGAAAGGAGGTCATGTGAGTATCTTGGTAGGTATCCTTAGTCATTTTCTGGATTTATTCAATTTTTCTAACCCCCACTTCTTTTACCATACCCATTCCTTCTAAATGAGATTTCAATTTTTCAACTGAAATTCTACTTTGTGAAATATCCAGGACAGCCACCAATGCAGCCAGGTTGGTGGAGGCAATCTCATCTGATTCGTTAAAAAGGATGTTAATATTATTGTTCCCCAGTTCTAAAGCAACATTGGCCAAGGCTCCTGGTTTGTCCTCCAGTATTAAGGTGAGCTCTGCCAGATCCTTTCCAGGAACAGCAACTCTCTCAAAAGACATTTCTTTAGATCTCTCATCTACTTCCACCAGAAAATATGCACCTTTGACAATGCCTATTTCTGTGGCAATATCTTCTGGTAGCCTGATTATTCCATTCTCCTGTATCTTGATGATATCGTAAATCCGCACACAATCACCAGTGTAGCATCTCCTCAGATATATATAGATTTTCGTATGGTGTATAGAGACAAGTGATATGGATACCACATAGTACAGATAGCAATAGAGAGATGGGTTCTGCTGCTGTTAAATTTCGTTACGCTGTTTCAGCTTTTAATTCCTCCAGAATGCGAATGGCTTCTGCATACAAATTGCAGGCTTGCAGAGCACAGTAATTCCCCGCTACTGCATTTCCAGAAGCTATCAATGCTTTAGATTTTGCACAGTAAGAACGCGCCTCTTCAATGTACTGCAACGCATCTGTGTAAGCAGGCACATCCAGGCATTGTTCGCCCAATGAGTCCAGGAGGCTGGTAATTGTCTTCTCATTTTTCTCACAGCATTGTTCAACCCGCACCTGAGCTAAGGGGATCATCTGCTGCTGAATATCCCTTTCTGTATTCTTAGTTATTAATACTCCCTGCTTGGGCAGTGTTATAGAGGCCACTGCATAACCAATAGCTCTGTTGCTCCCATTATCTCCTGTAAACCACATGTGAAAGCGCGCGGTCGTTCCCGTCGTTTCCAGTAGTACTGAAGGGGTGTAACACCGGGCAGTTCTCCAGGACACACCATCTGTGACATGGAAGATGGGATTCGCAGCTTTTTGCCAGGTTATTCCATCTGTACTGAATGCATAGCCAATTCCCTGGTGCATGGCGGTTTGACCTCCCGAATAGAAGAAATGATATCCATTACAGTTAATAACAGTGCCAAACCCCGCATAACTAGAGTCCCACGCTCCTGGTGTCACTGGTAGCACTGGCTGATCGCCGTACCGCTTCCAATGGGTTCCATTCACTGAATAGGCTAATCCAGCCTGTTCTATGCCTCCAGTGGTTCCGTCGTAATACATAATGTATTTGTTGTTCCATATGCTGGAGTCATCCAAAGTAGAAGCGCCTGCAGGATTGTAAAAGACATCTATGGGCCCATAGGTGCCCCTGTTCCAGTCTGGAGAAACACCAGTAACAAGAGGTTTTACAGCATCTTGAGTTACAGATGACCAGGTCCAGGTGATACCGTCTGAGGACTGGGCATATTTGAGAGCAGCCAGAGTGTAAATGCTCACTGAAGTGTCCCAGAACCACATCTTGTAACGAATTGCAGTGCCCCCAAATCCATATCTATCGTAGATGACATGGGCATGGTGGGCAGATGCCATCAATCCTGAAACATTTCCATACTGCACCCAGGTGATCCCATCTTCAGAGTAGGCTAAAGCAATACCTGCGCCAGTGGAATACCACATCTTGTAGTAAGGAGTTCCTCCTGCATACATGTCACCGAAATGATAAGGATCAAAAATCACTGTGGGGTAATAAGCTGTTCCCGGAGAAAAAATAGGATTATACGGGTATTCTGTGAATGATGGCTGTCCACTTTGGACATGTAGAAGCCCTAAAAGCACAACTCCAAGCAGTATTCCCTTCATTCTCATATTTTTCATTAGAAGAAGTTATATATAAAATTTGCCATTCTTCTATTAGTTAACGTTCACAGCCATAGCACGAGCCCAAATCATTTAACCTATAGTGCCTTCAAATAAGTAGGCTTGACGCTGGTGATAGTGACTGTCTTAAACTCGCCTAGATCACCAGTGCACACCACGGGTTTGTAGTTAAAGGTTCGTCCAATCATGGTTTTCTTGACTGATCCTTTCTGGTTTACCAAAATTTCAAAAGACTTTCCAGTGTACTGCTTATTAATCTGTAATGATATATCCATGCGCAGCCTGTAAAGTGTGCGCGATCTTTCTTTTTTTATCCAGCCTGGAATCTGGGGCATTTTTGCTGCTCTCGTATTGGGTCTGGGCGAATATCTGGTGACATTGATTTTATCGGGCTGAATCTTTTTGACTATTTCCAGTGTGTCATTGAATTGGTCTTCTGTTTCTGTGGGAAATCCTACAATAATGTCTGTCCACAAACATGAGTGGGGAAATTCTTTCTTGAATGCAGAACAGATCTCTAGAAACTGATCGATTGTATATTTTCTATTCATCAATTGAAGAATCTGGTTATTACCGGACTGCACTGGAATATGTAAGAACTGATAGATGGTGTGGTTGTGGTAGACCTGTAAGAGATCATCTAAAATCTGGTGAGCATGATTGGGATTCATCATTCCCACTCTGATTTTGAATGTTCCTTTGAGGGACACCATTTTCTGTAAAAGAGAAGGCAGTCGTTCTCCGTGGTCCATACCGTAGCAGCCAGTATCCTGAGAGGTGATCTGCAGTTCTTTGTATCCCTGGGCAATGAATTGTTCAGCTGTTTTTACAATAGATTCCACCGGGTAACTGAAGAGGCGGCCTCTGGCTAATCGAGCTGCACAGTAGGTGCAGGAACCCAAACAGCCTTCAGATATGGGAATAATACCAATTACATTGTTACCAATACGGGGATAGCACAATTTATTTTGTTTTTCTTCTTTGATAATATTGACTTTTTGACCCTGTTCTACTTTCTTGACAGCTTCCACAATATCGTAGACATTGGTGCCTATAACATTGGTATCTAGCTGCGAGATTTTGGGGAGACAGCCAGCAACAATCAATGGTTTGCCTTGATGTTGAATTTCTTTGATTCGTTTTCTGATCTTGTGTTCTGTGGGTCCTTTGACCCCACAGGAGTTGATGATAATCATATCTGCGTTATCAAAATCTTCAGTGATCTGATCCTTGAGCAACGCTTTGATAATTTCTGAATCTGCTCTATTCATGGTGCATCCATAGGTTTCTACGTAGATTGACATTTGATAAAAAGATGTATGAATCTATAAAAAGATGGTGGGATTCTTCCATCCTGCAATCTTTGTACGTTGCGCAACTCTTGACGTCATGGCGTTACCTGTATGCTCTTTTAGAATACACTTATAAGAAGATTTGGATTGGAGAAGTCCGCTGAAGAGTAGTATTCCACTGTAGAAATCAACTTCGAAAACTTATTGATTTGAAGAAGAAAAAAGAAGGATTTATATTCGGAATCAGCCTAATTACTCAATAGTTCGGAACATGCTTCCTATACAGCTCTCCATACGTACCCTTAGCTACATGGACGTATCGCAACGTACTGTTGAATGATCAACCTCCAACCCCGAACCCCAATTGCACAAAATCTTCAACCTTACTAAACCTTCAACCGTACTCAGATTGGTTTTCTGGGTACTGTGATTGAAGCCTTGGTCCAAAGGCGTGTTACTAGAGTGACTCTGATTCTTCTCATGACTATGTATGGTTTTGCGTTACATTGAAATAGGAGTATTAATGATGGAATCGTCACATACGGACAAATGAGGGAATTACTTGTCAGCAAAGACTCGATGGAATACTCAAAGAAAACTTGCTTGAAAGATGGATACGAAGAACAATCTTGTTTTACAAATACCCTTTGCTTCTATGAAAGACCTCGGTTATCCACACAGTGTCACCTTCAACAGCGTAGACAACTCTGTAATTCCCGACTCTCAGCCTGTACAAAACTGGATTAGCACCACCAAGCCTTTTTATATCAGCACCAGATCTCTTGTGGTATGGGTCTTCTTCTAAGACGCCCAGGTTCTCTTTAATTCTTTTCCTAGTTTTGTCATCTAAATCCCTGAGAACATTCGTTGCTTCTCGATGAATAAAGACCTTGAGTCATTAAACATCTTCCAGAGGAATAAACTTATCTTTCTCTTCCAACCGCTCATACTGCCGAGCAATGAACTCTTGACGGTTTATTTCTTCCATGAGCCGGACTATAATATTATCATAGGTTTCTCCTTTTCTTCCTAAGGCTTTTAATTGCTTACGGGTTTTCTTTGTTACAAGAATGGTAGTTTTCTCGTTTGCATTCATGATTATATGTAGCATATAGCAGCATATAAGCTTTATGTCTATCCACGTTCTCTCAGATATCCAAGACTCTGACAATGCAATCCCCTCAAAATCGCAACATTCTTCAGATAGATTTCCTGAACAGCGATACTATAATATCAACCTTTCATGATCATAAGCGCAACCAGTACTACTGGCTGAGAAGAAACAAAGACTATCTTGTTTTTGGAGTACTGCTGGGAGTGGTGTGTTTAACAGTGTATCATCTACGCAATCAGTAACTATTGATGTTCAGGTTTTCTCTGCTTTTATCTTTCCCCTTGTCCAAAACCTTTTAAAGGAAACTCTAATATCAAAGTTCATGTCTAGAAAATTCATTTCATGGTTTGATGAAATTGGAATGGAAGATGTTCCTCATGTAGGAGGAAAATCTGCTTCACTGGGTGAAATGACCAAAGCAGGGGTTCCTGTCCCCTATGGATTTACCACCACTGCAGATGCTTACCGATTTTTTATTGAACACTCAAAGCTGGAATCTGTTCTGGAGAAAACCCTGGGAGAGTTAGAAGATCCCGAAGATACAAAGACTCTCCAGAAAGTGGGGAAATCCATTAGAGAAACTATTGAGAAAGCTGAAATGCCCAAAGAACTTGAAAAAGAAATTAAAGAAGCATACAAGAAACTTACCAAGAAATACCAGGAAGAAGGAGGATCTGGTGAGCCGTACGTGGCAATTCGTTCTTCAGCTACTGCAGAAGATCTGCCTGATGCCTCCTTTGCTGGACAGCAGGAAACCTACTTGAATGTCACCGGAGCTGACCAGGTGGTGGAAGAGGTGCAGAAGTGTTTTGCTTCCTTGTTTACTGATCGAGCCATCTACTACAGGGTGCAGAAAGGATTCGATCACATGGAGGTGGCTTTAGCTGCTGCAGTGCAGTTAATGGTGTTTTCTGAGGCTGCAGGTGTCATTTTCACCTTGAATGTATCCAATGGTGACCGTGACGTTGTGCAAATTGAGGCTGCATACGGGCTGGGAGAGTACGTGGTCCAGGGAAGAATAACTCCTGATGTGTACTACGTGGACAAGAAAAGTCTGGCCATAAACAAGATTGTTTCTGCAAAAGATGTCATGCTGGTCAGAAAAGAAAAAGGCGGCGTAGAAGAGAAGGTTGTTCCCAAGTCACAGAAAGAAACGCAGGTGTTGACAGATGAACAGATTGCCCAACTCGGCAAGTACGGCATATCCATTGAGAACCACTACAAAAAACCCATGGACATTGAATGGGGCCTGGATGAGAGAACTAGTAAACTGTGGATTCTGCAGGCCCGACCAGAAACTGCGTGGGCTGGAAAAGCACCAGCAGCAAAAGCAGAAGAGGTGGTAGCAACGACTGAAGAACGAAATGTCATCACAAAGGGGCTACCTGCTTCTCCAGGGATGGTGGCTGGAAAAGCAAGTGTGATCATGGATGTTTCAGATATTAACGAATTCCAGCAGGGTGATATCTTGGTCACGGAGATGACTGCCCCTGACTGGGTGCCTGCCATGAAAAAAGCAAAAGCGATTGTCACCAATTCTGGAGGAATGACCTGTCATGCAGCGATTGTATCTCGTGAGCTGCAGATCCCCTGTATTGTAGCTACCAAGAATGCTACTGAGATCATCAAGAACGGACAGGAAATCACCGTGGATGCAGTTAATGGTGTAGTATACGAAGGTATTCTAAAAGAAGCAGTAGCCAAGAAAGAAGAAGAGGGAAAAGCAGTGATGGCAGAAGTATTTCCCACCACTGGTACCAAAGTATTGATGAATCTAGGAGATCCAGATTTAGCAGATAAATATGCGAAATTACCCTGTGATGGTATTGGGTTAATGCGGGAAGAATTTATCTGGACTACATTCATTCATGAGCACCCCAATTACCTGATCGAAATTGGCCAGCCAGAAAAAGTGGTGGACATGCTGGCTGAAGGGTTCAGAACAGTGGCCAAAGCATTGTACCCCAGACCTGTGGTATTACGGTTAAGCGATTTCAAGTCGTCTGAGTACAGAGATTTAAAGGGTGGAGAAAAGTACGAACCTGAAGAAGAAGCTGCGCTGTTAGGATGGCGAGGCGCTTCCCGATACTATGATCCAGCATACCTGGAAGCGTTCAAACTGGAGTTAAAAGCAGTGAAAAAGGCGAGAGAAGAATTCAGGCTGAAGAATTTATGGGTGATGATCCCCTTCTGCAGAACAGTAGAAGAGTGCAAAAGAGTCATTGACATCATGAAGGAAGAGGAGTTAGAACGAGGGCCTGATTTCAAGATCTGGTTAATGGCAGAGATTCCATCAAACATCATTTTAGCAGATAAGTTCAGTGAATTTGTGGATGGGTTCTCCATAGGATCTAATGACTTAACCATGTTAATTTTAGGTGCTGACCGAGATAGTGACCGCATTGCCCACATCTTCGATGAGCGAAATCTGGCTGTACGGCGGGCTATTCACCACTTGATCCAGGCAGCCCACAAAAAGGGAAGAACAGTCTCCATTTGTGGACAGGCTCCTTCTGTGTACCCGGAATTTACAGCGTTCTTAATTAAGTCAGGCATTGATTCAGTATCAGTCAATCCAGATGCAGTGAAAGCGACCAAACATTTGGTGGCTCAGGTGGAGCAGCGGATTTTGCTGGAGAAAGCTACAGGAAAGAGCGTTGCAGAAGATAAGGATCTAGAGTGGTAGCTGCAGTTGCAGATAACCCCCTTTTTTTCTTCTCTTTTTGAATTTGTGGGAATTAACCTTTCAAAAATTTCTTGGAAATTTCAGCATCACAAAATAGAGAGGATAACCTTTTTTACGCTTCAATCTAATCACTTACGATGAAGTACCAGAGCTTCGAGACACCCCGGTGCAAAATCTTCGTTAGCATGCAGGACACCACTCGCATCTCCAAGGAGAAATGCATCTACTGCAAGGGGCGCTTATTGTGTGGACTTCCCACATGCCCCATCTTTGAGCAGGTGAAAATACAGAGCTCTGTGAAATTGAGTGATCACTTCTTTGGACCTTCTCCTTCTGTCTTTGTAGGGTGGCAGAACTACCCGCGGGTGTATGCAGGGCCTTTATCGCTGAATTTTGAGCCAGACGATTCTCTAATGTATGATAACCCAAAAAAATGGTATGGATACGACTTTCCTCAGATCGTGGATATGAGATCGTCATTAATTCGTTCCAAAAAGAAAGGTAATGTTACTACGCCTTCAGAAGACATCCAATTGTTAGCACTAGCCAAAACGCCCCCAGATATCGAGGTCACCCTAAAAAAGAAGCCCACTTTCACCATTGTATTCTCTGCAATCGCCCAGCCCATGGGTCCTTCTGGGTTCATAAAGAAGTTAGAAATTGCAGATAATGTTTCTGCTGAAAAATCAGTAGAATATACTATATCTGATGAATTAAAAGCGCAGGATGCATTATGGAAGTTATATACATCAGGAATTGATGTGTATGCCCTTTCCAGGGTGATGAGTGCGGGATTGCTGGGAGCTAAGAAGAAGATGGTTCCTACGCGGTGGAGTATCACCTCTGTGGACAATATTTTGGGAAACAAATTAATTGAAGAAATTAAAGAATTACCACTATTGAATGAGTACACAGTTTTTTCCAATGAGTATTTAGGAAATCACTTCGAAATCCTGTTTTTGCCTCAGAGATGGGAGTACGAACAATTGGAAGCATGGGTTCCCAATACTTTCTGGACAGTGGGTATGACAGAAACTAGAATTATTGGAGAGCATGAAACCTATACTGGACGGAGCGACTACGCGATCAGAGAGGGGGGTGGATACTATGCTGTGCGATTAGCCTGTCTGGAGAAGCTGCAGGAGCTCAAGAAGCAGGGGGCAGTTCTGGTGTTCAGGGAGACCACGCCAGAGTACTTTCTGTGTGTAGGGGTATGGGAATGCAGAGAAAATGTAAGGAATGCTCCAAAAGTGAGTGAGTTTTCCACATTGGAAGCGGCCTTACAAGATATATCTTCCAGATTGCATATTCCAACCGAAAAATGGAAAGAAAAATCAGTAATTCTGAGTCAGACAAAACTGGACAAGTGGATTAAGTAACCTTTTAGTTAAGATACAGTCATAACGGGCATACTATGCAATTGGACGCTCATCTCGAAAATTGGAATCTCATCCTTAAGTCCGGTTTTGTATTTTCTTTACAGCAGACAAAGCAAGCATACAAATGAGAAAGACGCTACCCAGGCAGGGAGTCTCTTCTTTCTCTTCTTCTTTCTTTTCTTCCTCTTTCTCTTCTTTTGCCTTAATTTCCTCTCTTGATAAATCTTTTTCCAGGGTTCCTTCCTTCTTCTTTTCAATCGGCCTCAGGTAGAGTAAGCAAAATGTGGGAGATTGATCACCAGCAATGCCTCCTAACTGGGTGAACCAACCCTCGAAGGTATCATTTCTATGTGCCTCGATCTGTGGAGTGCAGAACAGGGGACAATATGCCACTTCATCAATGATCAGCTTTTGTGCTTCCCAGGAAGCACGGAGAAGATCTTCCTGGTCACAAAGGGTTACCAACTCTTCTAGGTATTTATCCACCTGAACGTTGTGGTAGCCATTTAGATTCTTCCCATATGGGCCTGCTTGATCAGAGTGGAACAAATTTCTCATATAGTCCGGATATGGTGAACTCCCGAAATCCCATCCAAAGATATTCCAGTCGAAGTGAAAAAACTTTTCCAGTGGAGTGGGTTCAGCTGAAACAGGCACCCCAAGCTCTCGCCACCATTCCTGAATGAGAAGACCACACATGACTCTCTGAGGATTGTACTCTACAGGACCGGTAAATATTCTGAATGGCTCCATATCCTGGCCACTGGGAAGCTTCAGAATACCGTCAGGGTATTTGGCATCGGGTACAACGTATCCTGCTTCGGTCAAGAGAGCAATGGCTTTAGTTTTTCGTTCATCCTTGCTCAGACCATGTCCAAATTTGTTGACTTCATCACAATACCACTCACCTGCAGCAGGTACTACCACAGAATGGGCTTCGGTAGCATATCCTAAGAGTCCATTGTGCACAATGAAGGTCTTATCTATCATGTATACAAGCGCCTGACGAAGGACCACATCATCAAAAGGTGGATTTCTCACTTTGGGAACAAGGGCGCAGAGCCCCAATGAATCTGTCTTTTCAATGGTGATCACCTGCTCATCGTGGAGAGCAATCACGTATGCAGGGTCCACATATCGCCAGAAATAGTCGATATCACCCTGCATCATACCTTTCATAGCTTCCTCGCTGCCAGTGTAGAATTTGAGAAGGAGCCCATCATAGTACGGCCCTTCTGTGATTTTACCCACTTCAGGTACCTCCACCGTTCTTCCCTTTCCATGATAATACGGATTAGTCACCAATTTAATAGAGGATTCTTTTTCCATTCCACCAAAAGAGAATGGTCCTGCACTTACAGGGGTTTCAACAGGCATATTCATAAACGTGTGCAGAGGATCATCAGTTCTGCGAGCTTTCATTAGCATGGGCTCAAATTGATGCTTTGGGGCAACAAACATATATATAATTGATTCTTCAAACTGAGGGGTACATTTTTTGAGCTTGATTTCCAGTGTGTAGTCATCAATTGCTCTGAAATATTCCACATCCTCATACTGGGGAAGGTAGGAAGGAATTTCTAGTTCATTAACCACTCCATAGGTGAATTCAAAATCATGTGCTGTCAAAGATTCTCCATCATCCCATCTCACATCCTCTCGCAATGGGAAAGTGAAGGTCAGGCCATCTGGACTGGCTTCCTTCAGCTCGCTAAATGAAATTGCACAAATGTCAGGCAAGGGCTCCAATGTCACTGGCTTCCTGTAATAAAGTGCGGGATAAAACCACCCAATCACTTGCCATGTCCATCCACTTAAAGCACTCCAAACGTTGAGATTTCCAGGTTCATGTAAGCACCCGATTTTCAGCAAATGTTCCTCTGGCACATCATTCGCAGGGTTGGTCACAGATCCTGTCTGTGGAGATAACCCTGCGCTTATCAGCATAGCCAGAAGACATACTGCAAATAACCTTGTTTTCTTGCTTATCCATTCCCTTGTCATAGAGCACCTGTAATGTGGTATATGACCACCTCTTCTAACCTTCCGTATGTCTATTTCAATGTGATATTAAAAGCTTTTCCCTCAATTTCTGCAATCAGAATCGGTAGCTTTGAATTCTTGGATCCAGTATTGAAACATTCAATAATTCTTCTGGCATGCCTCTTCCTTATTGGGTAATTCGACCCTTCTGATTCAAGAATAGTATGATTACCTCTCCATTTGCAGCAGTATATGGCCCTGAGAGACTTCATGTTATGAGCGCTTCCTCCATACAAAGGATTAAATACATCCACCCCCCTCTCTCTCTATGGATGTTGGAATAGTTGGCAAACCTAACGTGGGTAAGTCCACCTTCTATAATGCCTGTACCTTAGGGGCTGCAGAAGTAGCCAGCTACCCCTTCACCACCATTGACTCCAACATTGGGAAAGCCTTTGTTACTGCTCCCTGCCCCTGCAAAGAATTAGACGTGAAATGTAATCCTCAGCACTCCAAATGTATTGATGGTACCCGGTTAATCCCCACAGGAATCATCGATGTGGCCGGCCTCGTACCTGAAGCCCACACTGGAAGAGGATTGGGAAACAAATTTTTAGATGACATTAGGCGAGCTGAAGTATTGATCCATATTATTGATGCCTCAGGTAAAACAGATGAAGAGGGCAGACCCACTGAGAACCATGACCCACTCAGTGATGTTCACTTTTTAGAAAAAGAAATCGATGCCTGGTTTTACGATAAACTTTCCCAAAAATGGAAAAAGATTTCCCGAAGAGTTTCTTCAGAACACTTGGATCTGCACAAACTGCTGGCAGAAAAATTCAACATTGTGACTGAAGAAGACATCTTGAAAGCACTTCATAAAGCGCAATTTGACCCTGAAAAGCCAGATATGTGGACTGCTGAGCAGTTAAAGGAATTTTCCACCGAATTACGGAAGATAACTAAACCCATTGTGATAGCAGCTAACAAAGCAGATATCGCTCCTGAGGAGAATATAGAAGCGTTGAAAGAGATTGGAGCAGTACCTACCAGTGCAGAAGCAGAACTAGCATTGCGGCGGGCTGAAGATCATGGATTGGTCAAGTATGTACCAGGAGAAGCTCATTTTGAAATTTCAGGTAATATTACTGATGCTCAGAAGAAAGCGCTGCAGAAAATACAGCATTATCTGGATTTGCATGGGTCCACAGGAATTCAGGATTGTCTGAACTTTGCTGTCTTTGATATACTAAACCGCATTGTGGTATACCCGGTAGAAAATGAACACCATTACACAGATTCTTTCGGCAATGTTTTTCCCGATGCGTATTTGATGCATAAAGGTGATACTGCTCATGATTTAGCCTACAAGATTCACACTGATTTAGGAGAAACTTTCATTTATGCAGTTAATGGCAGAACGCACATGCGTATCAAGGGAGACTATGAACTTCAGCATGGTGATATTATTAGAATTGTAGCTGCTGCCAGATAGGGCGAACCCTTATAAGGCTGTGATATATGAATGATCAAGGAGGGAATATCCTGGAGGTGGCTGTGCACATGATGGAGAAGAGAACCCGTCTGAATTATCTGGACATAGATTGTACAAGAAATCTACAATTGAAAAGCACCTGGGGGGTTGCTGCAGTGGTTATCCCTGTTCACCTGCAGTACAGCAAGGACATCAATACCTTCTTTGATTCTCACTTTCTCTTTCTGTGTAGTATTGTTTTGGGGTTAGGGTCTATTGTGGGATCGAAGTTTTTCACCAAGAAAGAGGAATCAAAAACCAGAATCACAGCCCGCTGTGGGGCAGTGTGTTCTGACTGCTCCTACTTTGTAGAGGGAGATTGCCCTTCCTGTCCTGAGGGTGATCCTGCCTTGCAGGAACGCTGTGCTATTTTCAAATGTGCCAGGGAGAAAGGAATTACATGCCATGTATGTGACGAACTGCTGCGCTGCAAAATCTTTGCCCAGGAAAGGGAGGCCTGCCCCTTCGAGGAAGAGTACTTCCCTCTGGAAACGGGGTTAGGGTATGTCGTCTATGAGAAGACCCCAGAACAGAGTATCCAGCTTTTCAAAGATTACGTAAACCGCGGGGAATTTGGGCTCGTAGTGTCCAGACAGTATCCGGAGCAGATGAAAACCAAGCACAGCATAAAGAATGTGGCTACTGTCTGGTTGAGTACAGCAGAAGGGGAGAATAACTGGATTGATCCATGTAACTTATCCAAGCTGCATCATGTTATTGCTGATTTTATTCGACATGCACCAGTTTCTACTGTGTTGTTTGAGGGATTGGAATATTTAATGGTTCGCAACAGCTTTTTGACTGCGTTGAAATTTGTGCAGAGTTTAATGGATGAGATTACGTTGAAAAGGTCACGGTTGCTGCTCTCCATTAATCCTGATGCCTTTGAAAAAAAGGAGCTGGCTTTGATCAGACGGGAATTGATTGAGTTATAGAGTTGATGGCTAATTGACGTTATTCAAAGAGTTCATCCAGCAATTCGAAGGCATAGCGAATGTGGGGAATGGTTATAGAACCTCCCACAATTAATGCCACATTAAAGGCGTCGTAGAATTCCTCTTTTGTGACTCCCTGGGTCTTGCACTGGATAATGTGGTAGGCAATGCAGTGGTTGCAGCGTAATACAGTGGAGGCAACTAATGCGAGTAATTCTTTTGTTTTGGCTGGCAAGGCTCCTTCTCTGTAGGCTGCTGTATCTAAGTTGAAAAATCGGGTAATACCTTTATGGTTGGCATTCAGTATTTTCTGGTTCATCTTTTCTCGGTAGGATTGGAAGTCCTCAATTTTGGACATGGGCTGTGGTGGGGTTACTTCCTTTTAAGATAAACCCTATAGTGCTGTATTATTCTGAAGGCAGCTCGAGTGAGAGAACCCTTAAAAATGAGAGATGTTTCAGAGAGAAGGTGATTACATGCTGGAGTTTGAAGCTGTCCTCTTCGATTTGGGAGGTACTCTAATTGAAACCTCCCTCACTACATTTGAGACCTTTCAGAAGATATTAGAACAGAATGACATTCAGATCTCTGTTGAACAGGTTGAAGAAGCCTTTGCAGTGGCCAAAGAAAAATTTGGAGATGAATTTGAGCAATTACTTGGGAGAATACCCCTTTCGGAGCTGTACAACATATGGGATGCCCAGGTTTTAAAAGTACTGGGAATTGCAGATGATGGAAACCTGGCCAAGAAGATCAATGAGCAGTGGTTAACAGTGTGTGGTACAACACTGTACCCAGATGTCACGCCTGCATTGACCAGGTTGATGGAAGAGAGAATAAAGAGGGGGATTATTTCTAATGCATATCAAAAAGAGATTGAACAAATATGTGATGTTGCAGGATTGGATGACCATTTCTTTGACATTGCAGTGGGTGCAGATACAGTGCAGAGACCAAAACCACACCCGGAGATTTTCTTGCATGCTTTACGGAAGCTTGAAGTACCACCTGAACAGGCAATATATGTGGGGGATAAATTGGAAAAAGACTACAGGGCAGCACAAAGCGTGGGCATGATTCCGTTATTGATTGTAAGGGAGAATACGGAAGTACCTGAATCCGTGAATTGTATTGGGAGTTTGATGGATTTGACAAATATGATAGGGTAGATACAATGGTGACAGATAGATGCGCTGATTTAACACTGAAAATCCACTAATCACCTCTAAGGGAGACGAAATGAAATAAAAAAAAGGGAAAAGCTAGTACATGGTAGTACAGCCGAATGCGGAACCTTGGTTCCCCTTTCCTGTGGGTACGGGTACAAAAGCTGCATACACAGTATGCACTCCGTATTGGTTTACTGCTCTGGCAGTGATGTAGCATGCTTCGTATTGATACTGGTCTTCAATGTATATGGGAATGATCTCTAAGTACTCAGGATTTACTTTGGGATAATACACAATATTGCCATACTCATCCCGTACAGGCTGACCGTTGAATTCAATATAGAGACTATCAGCATTAAACACTAGCACCTGTGCATAGATGACTCCTCGATTGGGAATGGTGGGTAGGAGTATGGTTTCACAGATGGGTGGATGAAGAAATACTGTTGCTTGTTGAGGATGCTGGATACGAATACGTGGAACAGTACCAGCAGATACGAAGGAGACAGTGAGGAAGAGTAGAGCTAACCCTGCAATGATTTTTTTCATGGGATCACCTTTGTTAAATAAGTTCTTTTCTTTATATATTTTTGCAGGGTTATTTCTTTAGTTGTTTGGGTTTTCTTGGCAGTACCTCATTAATTCAGCACGAAGTTCAGGTAACCGATAATAGTGTTGGGGTTTTTCTGCTGTAGCTATGGTCGTGCTCCCAATTTGGCATTAGGATGCTATGCAAATAACCTGGAAAAAGATGGATATATTGCTATAAAGGACAAAAAAGACTGCTAGGCAGGGTTGGAGCGTGAACTCACAGTTGTAATGATTTTAGACGCGGAAGCATTTCCACATTTGTTGAGGCTATGAGATGGATAACCGCTGACCCTGAGATTTGTCATGGGAAACCAATTTTTAGGGGAACCAGGATTCTTGTGAGCGATGTACTTGAATTACTTGCTGCTGGAGAATCTTTTGAAGAAATAGTGGAAGAATGCCCTTCTCTCACAATAGACATGATTAAAGAAGCTTTGGAATATTCAGCTAGAATCATGAGGGGAGAACACTATGTCAGATTTGAGGTTCCTGTTGGATGAAAATGTTCCTCGTCCTGTTATGAGATTCTTACAGTCCCAACGAAATCATGTTGAATATGTATCCAAAGGTGTCAAGAATAGCAGGGAGCAGTTATTTTTAATAGAAAAAGTTGGGTTCAAAGTAATCGAATGAGAGAGAACCTCTATTACCTATTTATTTGAGGATCACTTATTAGTATCTGAAGCTGTCAAGACAAATGCGTTGCTATCTAAATACATAGAATTACTTAGAATACCAATGAGGTACAATTGTCCCTCCCAAAGCCTATATAGATGGGTGGGTCTCTGTAACGTGTGGTACTATGAAAAAAGAATACAAAGTAATACTGATAAGTGCACTGGTGGTGGCTTCAGTTATCATTGCTGTATACATTGTGTACCCCTTGATGGATAATAGAGCACTCCAAAAAGAGTACGCCATGAGCAAACTGTTCAAACCTTCCTCCCTGACCGGAGAACAAGCAGAAGAGGCAAAAACTGTAGCCACATCAGATGAAATGGTGAATGCCATTCTCCAGGTGCTCGGTGAACCAGAAATAGAAGTGTTAGAAGGATCTGCAGATAGAACAGCAATCCTCAGGTGTGTTTCAGAAGAATGGATAGTACAAATGATGGTGGATCTTGAAGATCAGAAAATCATTTCTGTATCATTGAACAAGGGTATGATCCCATTGGTGATAAATCCGAGAGATTTAGTGCAGATTGCAGAGAGAGAGTTTCCTCGGAAAGAATTTGGACCACCACTTTTGAGAAAAGTTGTTCAGAAAGGTGAAGGCGGTGAAGTAGTATTTCTAACAGATAAAGGCACTGTCACTATCAGGGTCGATTTGAAAGAAGGGAAAGTGATCGGTCTGGAAAAAGAACTTGCGAGACAATCATTGTGGCGGTTAGGGATCATACTTGCTGCTGTTATCGCAGTAATTGTGGGTATAGTATTGTATGAGAGAAAATCTAAATCGCAGCGCATTAAAGAAGAATCTGAAATTGAAGAAGAATCTGAAATTGAAGAAGAATCTGAAGTTCAGGGAGATCCTAAATCTCCATTGTAGCTGGCAAACCCACTGACTAACTCAATATTATTGACCGCTCCTCCCTTTCCCCCCTTTTCCTCCTTTTCAAGCAGGGGGTATGATCCTCCTGCTTCTTTTTCGAATATCTAAGTAGGTCTCTTGAAGTTCAACTAAAATGCAGTTAAAGATTGGCATTCATGACTACGGTAATCTTCATTTTCGGACCTTGAACTCTTGATTGTTTTCAGTTCTATAGCACTCTCCTGTAACAATCTCTTAGTACCATTTCTCATCATACATCTCCCTGTATGCTATTTCTTCGACTGATTTCCTTTTTTTAGGCTCTGGAATCGTGTTAGGATACCCCAGCGTTATCAATGCTACCACTTTCGCTTTTCTGGGGAGGTTCAACACCTTCTTTACTCTATTTTCTGAGAACCAGCCAATCCAACACGTGCCCAACCCTTCAGCATGAGCAGCTAGTAACAAATAGATGAGGGCATTGGAAACATCTGACACTTGAAATTGTTTTACCACTAGAGAGGGCGAATACCATGCTGCAATAACTACAGGAGCTTCCAGTATGTGCTTACTGAACGATATGAGAGCATCCCGCAGCCCCCCTCGAAGGCTGGCCTTTCGTTTCTTGTCTTTTATGACCACAAACCTCCAGGGCTGGTTATTGGTGGCTGAAGGTGCCCAGCGAGCAATTTCCAGCAGCTCCTCAATGAGACTGTCTGGTACCTCTTTATCTTGATACGACCTGATACTCCTTCTGGTTTTCAATCCTTCTATCAACTCCATACAATCACCTCTTACCATATACTCTCTGGTAGTGATACAGATAATGGTTTGCATACCCTGCATATTCTCCAAAGTACTGTTGGCCAAATTTTCTTACATGTGCGCAGGGTCCGTAAAACTGATGAATGCATTTTTGAATATTTACATCACAGGGAAAAGCTTCCAATTTATCCAAAGAGAACAGCAAAACGCAGTCTGCCACCTTATGACCTACACCAGGCAGTTTCATGAGAACTTCTTTTGCCATTTTATATGATTTCCGTTTGAGAGATGAAAGGTCTAGCCCTGAAGCAACAATTTGAGCTGTTTCCGCTATGTATTTGTCACGATATCCTGTTCCACATTTCCGTAACTGGTCCAGCGATGCACTGGCTAGAGCCTCAGGTGTGGGAAAG
>Ga0209636_10002961_pt1 | contig 17341 bp, 15 predicted proteins | sample DeeMarSWOR152_54_FD_187464 | JGI IMG/M metagenome (GOLD analysis project Ga0209636, IMG submission 187464) | Marine sediment microbial communities from White Oak River estuary, North Carolina - WOR-1-52-54 (SPAdes) (version 2) | ecosystem: Environmental > Aquatic > Marine > Intertidal zone >...
CATAAGCCTTCAGCAGTACACTCCTGCAACAAGGCATGTGCTAGATTCGCCCATTTGGCACTCTCTTTCATGAGTGCAATTTCCTCTTCTGATTTCACTAGACGCATGGAAGGTATCAGATTCTTCGGGCTCACAAATTTTGCTCCGCGCAGCCTTTTCGTGATCGGTGGACCCTCATATCCCCATTTTCCAGCGGCCCCAGCTTTGTTGTCAATGGCTATCCTCTTCTTGGCCAACCCCATGTCCTTCAAAAATTCAGCGAAAAGCTCGATCGGGTGTTTTTCTCCAGGATAATCCACGTAAGTCTTTACATCTTCAATAATTCTGGTTTTTAGCGGAATATGGTCTTTTTCCAGAAGAGGGCCCATAAATGTAATCTTTCCGTCGATTGGTATAATCAAAGCCGCTGGTCGCTCGGTGGCGATGAAGGGGTAGCCTGTTAGGTAGAATATGCTTGTGCCGTTTGTCAAATACAACGCGTCAAGCCTGCGCTTTCTCAAAGATCTTTCAACGTGTTTTATGCGTCGTCTGTATTCTGCGTCACTGATTGAGAATCTTGCCATATAGATCCTCCAACGATGTGGTTCAATCGTATAATGGAAAACGCATAAATGCTTTTAATTGGTGAGTAACGAACCCCTGCATCAGCGGATGTGAGGCGCTTCCCACCAGAGAAAAGAATGGGAAGCTTGCGGGAGATGCGGTTGCTTTATTGTCTTTGTCCCAATTTTTTTGGGACAAGGACAAAGAAACGACTTTCAGTCACAGGGAGTATGCCAGCAGAGGTTGATGTCATCACCACGGATTCCTGTAGATTCATTACGACGTGGAGGATGTCTGTGCAACAAAAACCTCATTAACGGTGATGGCTGTAGTCTCGGGAGGTAGCGATGGATATTCGGATTCGGGGTGCAAGCGAGCACAATCTCAAGAGTATTGATGTGCAATTCGGTGATGGGCTCACCGTTGTGACCGGGGTGTCTGGTTCTGGGAAGACCTCTTTGGTATTTGATACGTTGCACCATGAAGCTCATCGACGATTTCTAGACGTCTTTTTGTATGGTCGGTCTGGGCAGCGGCTAAATCCTGCGAAAGTAGACGCACTCACTGGGTTGGGACCGACGATTGCTGTCGGGCAGAATCTACTCAACCGTAATCCGCTTTCAACTCTAGCGTCTGCATCGGGGCTGCACCCCTTCCTCAGGCTACTCTACTCAAATTATGGAGTGCGTCATTGTCTTCAATGTGATAGTCCTCTGAGCGTGTTAACAGAGGACGAGATTGTTGAACGACTCGTTTCTTTGTCGAAGCACGAGCAGCTCAACCTGTTTGCGCCATTACTACATCAGGTAAAAGGAAGCCACACGACGCTGTTGCAGGTGCTAGCTGACAAGTTTGGGAAAGCGCGGCTGTTGGTTGATGGAGAATTATGGGATGCCGGGCCGCTTGATTCGATGAGGGCGCATGATATCGAGGTCGAAATCGGGCGCATCGATAAGTCGATGTCAGCGGGGAAGATTCGCGAAGTTGTTCAGAAGGTGGTGGCGTTGGGCGTGGGCGCGATCAAGGTATGTGGAAAGAAGACCAAGGTGACGTTGGCCACGATACCCATCTGTAACGTGTGTGGGGCCGGATTCAGAGAGTTAGAGCCGACCCACTTCAACCAGTCCTGTCCGTATTGCAAGGGAGAAGGCTGTGAACGGTGCGATCAAACTGGTATGCATCCGCAGGCAGCGTCAGTGCGGCGGGAGGGCATGCGCCTACCAGAACTGCTGGCACTCTCCGTTGATGAGGTGCGGCAACTGTTTCTCAAGGCGGAGCTGCCCTCGACAGCGAATCGGTTGCGCTCTGAGATCCAACGACGCCTTGATGCCTTGGAGAGGGTGGGGTTAGGGTATGTTGCATTAGATCGGTCGGCCCCAAGTTTGTCTCGGGGTGAATCTCAACGGGTGCGCCTCGCGATTTCGTTGTCCAGCCGCTTGGAAGATGTACTTCATGTTCTCGATGAACCAACGATTGGTCAGCATCTCGCGGATGTGGTGCGATTCCTTCCTGCTTTTCAAGATCTACTTGGACCTGTGATTTATGTTGAACATGACCGGGTAGCAGCTGCCCAGGCAGATCAGGTCATTGATCTAGGTCCTGGGGCTGGAAAAGAAGGCGGAGAAGTAATCTTCGCTGGGTCACCAGCAGAATTGTGGAGAGCAGATACACCGACGGGACGCTACTTTGGTCTCCGAGACCGAGTAATTACACCAAACCCTCGGTCTCTCTCTGACCGGTTCCTCCTTGTGCGGGGAGCGTATCAACACAATCTGAAACACATTGATGTTAAGCTGCCCCTTAGTCGTCTCACTGTCATTACAGGTGTGTCGGGGTCTGGGAAGAGCACGCTTGTTGAACATGTGCTCGTGCCGACATTGAAAGAGAAAAAGCTAGTCGGCTGCGAGGGAATCGAAGGTCCCAGTATTAGGCCAGTGATGGTCGACCAGAGCCCTATTGGGAAAAATCCGCGTTCGAATCCTGCCACGTACACAAAGCTTTCTGACATGATACGTGACCTTTACGCTGAGGCCACTGGCCTGTCGAAGTCTCATTTCTCCTTTAATCGCCCCGAAGGAGCGTGCCCTACATGTAAGGGAATAGGAGCGACGGAGATCAAGATGCGGTATTTGCCGTCACTCTGGATTGCGTGCGCCGATTGTGCTGGACAACGGTTCAACGAAGAAGTCCTGGCTGCAACCGTCATGTTCGGTGACCGAGAGCTATCTATCGCAGATTTCTACTCACTCCCGATTCAAGAGGTGGGGGACCTTTTTTTGAAGTCACCGTGGTTGTCACCAGCTCGGCGTAGAGCAGCCCACCGGATTCTTCAAGCTCTCGTCGATATTGGTCTAGGTTATCTGGAGCTTGGTCAACCGTCACCTACGCTCTCCGGTGGTGAGGCTCAACGTGTCAAGCTAACCAAATACCTCGGACGGGACAACCTTAGCAATCAACTAATCGTTCTTGACGAACCCTCGACGGGGCTTCATCCACAGGACCTTAATGGACTGCTAAAAGTTCTGGATCGCCTAGTGCGAAGCGGCGCAACGATCGTTGTCGTTGAACATAATGCGGACATTATCCGCGCAGCTGATTGGATTATTGATCTAGGACCCGGAGCTGGGTCTAAAGGCGGCGAACTCCTTTATGCGGGGCCGTTAGGGGGGCTCTATGAGGTGAAGGAATCAGTCACCGGAAACGCAATAAAAGATGAGAGTGCTGTTCGACCACGAAGACTATCTAGGAAAACCGAAGGTCGGACAACACCTGTCATCTCGATTCGGAATGCGCGAGCAAACAACCTCAAAGGTGTTGATGTGGACATTCCGAAGGGAACCCTAACCGTTGTCACTGGTGTTTCTGGGTCCGGGAAGTCAAGTTTGATTCGGGACGTGCTCCAAACTGAAGCACGACGACGTTACCTCGAATCGCTTTCGATGTATGAACGCCAAGGTATCCGGGAAGGTGCAGAAGCCCCAGTCGACGCTGTAACCGGTCTAGGGGTTACCTTGACTGTGGCTCCGCATCGTGCCCATTTATGGAGCCATATCCCCCAGTTTACTCGCCGAAACAGTGTTGGAGCGATTTCTGAGCTGAGTTTTCATGTTGCGAATTTGCTTGCTTCAATTGGCGAACGCCAATGCCTGAAATGCGGAGCGAAGATGAAACGGGAAAAATTGTGGGTTTGTCCGGAATGCAATGCCACAGCATCTGTAGCTAAAGCTCGGCATTTCTCGGGAACACACTTTATCAGTTCATGTGGTAAGTGTAGTGGGCTTGGTACTCTTCAAGCTCCGCAACCTGATAAACTCATCATTCACCCAGAAAAGCCGTTGTGCGCAGGAGCTATGTGGTCACCAGGATATTGGCCCAAGACCTATCTGTGCAAAGATCAGCCTATCATTCCAGCACTTGGCGAGCGATACGGGTTTGACCCGTTCAAGACACCCTGGAATGAGATGTCAGAAGAGGCGCAGAATGCCTTTCTGTTCGGTGATGATGAAACCTATGCATTTGCCTATAAGAGTAAATCAACTGGACCGATGAAAGGAAAGCTGCGAACTAGCAAGTGGAGATGGCGGGGATTCTTTAGTAAGGATAGCTGGTTGTGGGACTGGGATATTCACGGAACGTACACCAAAACTGTGATTTGCCCGGAGTGTGACGGAAAGGGTCTACTTCCTGAATTTCTGGCTGTCACACTACAAGGACGCGACATGTATGAATTGAGTGAAATGCCCCTGAATGAGCTGGAAGAACTGTTGAAAGCAGTTCCTGCCCCACCGTCAGAAATCCCATTGGTCAAAACCAGCCTTAATATTGCTCTAAGACGACTACGATTCTTGCGTCAGGTCGGACTAGGATACCTGCACTTGAATCGACCCACGGGGACCTTGTCGGCTGGTGAAGCCCAACGAATTCAACTAGCCAGCCTACTAGGTAGCGGGTTGACTTCTCTAACCATCTTATTTGATGAACCCTCAAGGGGTATGCATCCCTCCGAACTGGAAGCGCTTCGTGACGCTCTACAGGAACTGCGAGATGAAGGGAACACGGTGATCGTCGTAGAACACGACTTATTACTCGTTCGAGCAGCCGATCATGTGATTGATCTAGGACCCGGAGCAGGTGCTTTAGGCGGAAAGATTGTCGCGCAGGGGAAACCCAATGAGATTATCAAGGCAAACACTGCTACAGGCAAATGGCTTCTGGATGACACCTTGAGGTTAACTTCTAAACGGAGAAGCCTTCAAAATTGGGTCTGGCCGAATCAACGGGGAAAACCACAGGGCTGGATGAAGATTAACGGTGCCCGCGCGAATAATCTTTGTGGAGAGAACGTTCAATTGCCGCTAGGAATGTTTACAGGGGTCTGTGGCGTTTCGGGGTCGGGTAAAAGCACGCTGTTAATCGATACCCTAGGTAGGGCGCTAGTGAGGAAATTACATACTTCATCGTTCGCTCGCGAACCTATTGAGCCTGGTGAACATGAGTCCATCGAAAACGCTCCAAAACGCGCTTTCATAGTGGACCAGTCTCGAAGAGGAATCCGAAGCCCAGCGGTTTTTCTTGGACTAACAAAGCCTGTGCAGAGTATTTACGCTGACTGTGATGATGCTCAAGCCCTAGGATTAGATGAACGGGCATTGAGCAAGCGGTGCTCAGCCTGCAAAGGACGTGGTCTAATCCGAATTGACATGGGCTTTTTGCCAGATGAGTACGTGGAATGTGAAACCTGTAAGGGTACTGGTTATCGGCCAGAGGCTTGGGATGTTCGCTTCAAGGATGTAGCTTTGCCCGAGATTAATGCGATGACTTTAGATGAAGTCTATGAGCTTTTCAAAGACGAAGAGCGGATTGCGAAACCCCTGAATGTTGTCCGGCAAGTGGGTCTGGGTTACTTGGTGTGGGATCAACCTGCCTATACTTTATCAGGTGGGGAAGTACAGCGTCTGAGAATTGCAAAGGAATTATACAAGAAGACGAAAGAAAAGACATTGTACATCTTGGACGAACCCACAGTTGGCCTTCACATGGAGGACGTGGCGCGTTTAGTTGGAGGCTTGAATCAATTGGTCGATGCAGGACATACTGTTATCGTCGTGGAGCATCACCCTCACTTACTAGCGAATTGTGACTGGCTCACTGAACTAGGACCAGAGGGCGGACCTGAAGGTGGAAGAGTCATTGCTGAGGGACCGCCTGAGAAAGTGGCGAAAATGGACACACCCACTGCTCCATATCTCCGAGAAGTGCTGGAGGCGAGATCATGACGTGGGTACCATTGTTATTGGCTGATCCCTCCGCCAGTTTGCGGCTTTTAGTGTTACGTGATCTCCTAAACCGTCCTGAAGATGACGGAGAAGTCCGTGAACTCAAGAAACTCCAAGAAGAGGACCCCTTAATTCTGAAGTTGTTGGCGTTACAGAATGAGGATGGCTCATGGAGGGAAGGAGAAGGTAGTGGAGCTATCCTTGGAGAAATTCGATTAACGGCACAGGCCCTTATGAGTTTGGGGTATTTTGGCCTAGGTCCCGAACACTCTGCAGTCAAGCGAGGTGCTGAGTTCATCTTTGCCCAGCAGCAGAATGATGGGTCGTGGCCATTAGTCGCAAAAGGGGCATTACTTGACGGGGCGAGATTCTCTGATATCAAATATCATATGATCCCTCTTCAAACTGCTTTACCATTACTTGGATTGGCTTGGGCTAATTACGCAACGGATCCCCGTGCTGAGCAGGCTTACGACTGGCTCCTTGAAGAACAACTACCACATGGTGGATGGCCTTCTGGAAGGCATCGTGATAAATACGTTTTTGCCGCTGGATATCGCCGTCTGGCGCACTCGAAATTCGGGTGTCGAACCAATACAACTGCAGCAGTGAGTGCGTTAGCATTGCATCCTAAACGACGGACGAATCAGGCAGCGCGACGTGGACTGGATTTATTGTTGGCACATGAACATCGACAGGCGCACACCTTGGGATTTGAGGTTGCCCGCGTTATCGGAGCTGAGCGTCCTCGGGGAGGTTTCACTTATTTCAAACGGTATGACGTTGCGCAGATATTGGATTTATCGTGGCGGATTGGTGCGAGTCTAGAGGATGGGCGTCTCGCGGATAACGTCAAGTTTGTGAAGGAACTCCAAGGCCCCCATGGGTTATGGACGTATCAGCGCTATCCCGAGGTTTCGCGTTGGGTTACCTTTGATCTATTGCGTTCATTATCGCGGCTAGATGAAGAAACAGACTGGTTTAGTATGGAACCACGGACACCCTTCCAGCCCTACCCAAAGAAGCCTCGGCGATTTTGACAATCTAGTTGGAAAAAGAGTGGTTCCCCGACATCCGGTGTCCCTAACTCATGGGCAAGACAATGCGCGCGCTACTGTTTGATTTCCAAAATCTTGCCTCCACCCTTCTCAATCTTCCTAGTCGCGGATTTGGAACAGGACTTTACTTGTACAATAAGCGGGTGGGTAACTTGTCCTTTTCCGAGCAATTTGTCGTAACCAAGACGATTTAGATGAACCTTTATTCCCTCCTTTGTTTTCTCGGCTTGTTTGTTATCCAAGAGACTGTCAATCTGTTCGTCTAGTTCCCCAACGTTAATTGCACTTAGTTCCCTCTTTATAGGAGGCTTAAATCCGTGTTTTCCAAAACGCTCAGGCTCATACTTTATCGTATAGGTCCATTTGTGTTTATGGAACCCCACCTTCCCGTGCCCTCCTCTTTGGCCTCCTCCTCTATGTTGACCTACTTGACCGTATCCGTGGTAGCGTGATCCACGCTTTTTTCTCGTCTTTCTTTTTTTGTGGGGCATTCCTATGACCTTGTGTGCGATTTTAGGCTGTTCAAAGAAGTTGTTTCAGTTGGAGTTTTCTCCTCAGTTCTTTCTTCCTGTTGCGCGCGCTTGGCTGTCTTTTCGTCCAGAACCACGCCGCAGACAGGGGCCCTAGGCATTGTCTCGCTCTTCACCTCGCACAGTCACCTTTTTCGATAACACTCAGTTGTCCACTTCTGCTGACCCTTAACTGGCGTTCGCCTCTAAATGTTGCAACACGCGCGTTTTCAACTCGTACAAGATCTCCCACAGAAACTGCGTCTACTTGTTTGTTCCACAAAGGTAGCTGGATTACTCCAGTTTCATCTGCGATGCTTGCGTTCGTCACCGTGGCAAAATTTCCAAACCTAGTGATGACGGATCTAGGCTTTGGAATTTCAAGAACCCTTGCCTTTAGGTTAATTCGTTTCATTCCACACTTTAGATCTCCGATCCGTGGGTGTTTCAGTCTAGCCCTCTCGACTATTGTTCTCCTTAGCGCCTTTGCATACGCAAACTCTTTGAGCGGATTGCTTTTTTCAAGGATGTATTTGGGTATGGGGAATTGGGCGACCACTTTGAGACTGCTGGTTATGAGAAAGACTGCGTCATTTCGTGTTTTCTTACGGCATTTAATCAATAGGCTTTTGCGTGTGGATTCTTGGTGTTTCCAAGCTTCAACGAAGCCGCCGAAAAAATCGTCCGAATCGATTCCATACTTCATTGAAATTAGAGCAAGGGACTCGAGAATTCTAAGATCGGCACGCGAGCGATACTTGCCACGTGGTCGACCTCGCCCCCGTGATACTCTTTTTCGCATTTAACTCGTTCCCAGCGCCCCTTACTCACTGTTTGAGGGCTTTTCTAGCTTCATCAATCCACTTCGAAACTCTCTTCTCTGAAATCTGAAGCTTCTCTGCCAGCTCTTTTGGGTCAAAATTTGCTAGGTCCTGAACAGAGTTTACACCGCAAGACTTCATTTTCTCTGCCTTACTAGCCCCGATCCCCTCTATACTGGTCAGCTCTGGAGGTTGTATGGGGATTGCAGACTCGGTCTTTTCGCTCTCCTCCCCTACCTCTTTCTTTGCGGTGGGAACACGCGTTAACGTGATTTCGATGGTTGAAACGTTTCTCGTTCCGCCTTCTTCTTGCTGTATTTCTTCTGTTCCTATTGTTATCTCGCCTAGATTCAATTCTTTCATGAACCTGCGTCGGGTTATCTCAGCCGCATCAACAGCCGTTGTTATTGATTGTCCCCTTGCCTTCAAGGTAACCTCTTTAGTGTTGGATCCGGTGAAACTTGTTATGACCGCCATTACATAACTCATTGGAGGTTTTCTTCCAATGTAAACGACGTTTGATTTTCCAGACAAGTCTACAGACCTCTTTATGAATTCAGGATAGAGAATGTTGCGTATGAACCTATTTAAAGGTGTCTACGAGAAAAAATCAAAGCATCATAAACGCTAAAATTCTCATCTTAAGTTTTTAGACCAAAAACAATCCTTGATTCGTTAAGAAATAATGCCTTCTGATTTAGCACACTTAATTTAAATAACTCCACCAACTTCATGATGTTTTATAAGGAGGATTCGAATGCCCAAAGTTGAAGCTTCTATCAGAATCGAAAACGTCGTGGGCACTGCCACGTTAAATCAGAGGATTGACCTAAACGCAGTGGTGAAAGGCTATCCGGGCGTTGAGTACCGTCCCAAACAGTTTCCGGGACTGGTCTTCAGATTAAAGAGACCCAAAACGGCTACCCTAATCTTCAATTCAGGGAAGATGGTTTGCACCGGAGCCAATTCTGAGAAAGAATCGAGGAGAGCCGTGATGAAGGTTGTGAAGGAACTGAAGAAAAGCGGCATAATAATCATCGGCAAACCAGAGTTTAAAATAGTGAACATAGTTGCATCAGCGAGTTTAGGAGGAAGGGTAGACCTTGAAAGGTCAGTCTACTCGCTTGGGAGAACAATGTACGAACCGGAACAATTTCCCGGTCTCATCTACCGAATGGACGAACCAAAGGTGGTGATCCTCCTCTTCGCCAGCGGAAAACTGGTTTGCACAGGCGCCAAAAAGGAAGAAGACGTCCACGAAGCGGTTGGCAAACTTCATAAAAAACTCGAGGAAGAAGAACTGATATACTACGAGTAAACGACAATTGGTGTTTAAGGCAAAGGAGAACTGCTTGGTCATGGAGAACAAGTGAAAGCTTGGGGTAAGGTGCGAACCGACTTGGAGAAGAAAATAGCTCGAGAATTGGTGGAACGGTTTCCAGACAAATTCACAACAGACTTTGAAAACAACAAAAAACTCGTAGAATCCCTTACCAACATTTCTTCGAAAAAACTAAGAAACAAAGTAGCTGGCTACATAACTCAGCTTCAGAATCAGAAAAAACAGAATAAACTTACCACCGAACAAAAAGAGATTATCTCTTGAACAAACAATCAAAGAACTAGCTTACTCTTTCTAACGGACTTTGCTTTTTGCTTAGATCTTTAGTCCAGCTTGAAAGGATGCACTATATGAATGGACAGGAAAACCTCGAGGGAAGGCTTCTAAGAAAGAGAAAGTCCGATTCTAGGTGAGAAGATTGAAACTACATTCGTTGTGTAATGTTCATTGTTGTAGATGTGGAAAATAGTTTATGAAAAATAAGGACGGAGAAAATCTAAGGCAGGTTCTTAGTTCAGATTCTGAAAGAATATGCGCGCGCACTATAGAAGACTCTCTGTCCTTTCGAAACGTTAATGGGTGTTCAGAAAAAAAAGGTAGGGGGTAGTGATTTCGGGATCAGATTTTTCTCTTTGCTAAGGCAGCTCTGAAGGTTTTTCCACAATGGTCGAAGAGTCCTATGGTAAGCTCGGTTCTCTTTCCGCTTCTATCTGGTCTACCAGCCATCTTCCATGTTTTTCTAGGAGTAGCTACTTCCATTCCACACTTGGGACATTTCGCCATAAGATTTCCCATCCACAAGTTACAGGTGAATCATAAAACATTTTCCATATCACATGAACTAGAGATCTGTTAACCAAGAATCTCCAAAGAATCTAAGTAACCACGTCTAAATTCCATCTATGCGCGCAAAAGATTCGTATAGCTCATTCCTTAGAACAGATTTTCACCATGAAAACAGTTTTTTTGCCGTTGTGCCGCCTTTCACATTGTATCGCTACTGTTTCTCCGTCTTCATTCATCCACACGACTATACCGAAGTGTCCCGCTTCTGGATGAAACTTGTTATCTGCTGGAATCTTCATCTTATCTCCAATCTTAATTTCCGTTATCACCGTTTCCTCCCAGTCAGGTGATGATTGGGTCCAAAACACCAACCTTGTGGCGCATGGTTTCCTTCTTCTCAATAACCACTACAACTATTAAACCTTACTTGGATACCAACACTAACAGCTATACCCTTTTTTCTCTATTCTCTCAGCCGAACAATCAAAGAATTATCTCACAATGTTTCTAATAGACATGGGAGTTTTTGACAAGCGCGCGCGCGCTGTTTCACCTACTTTCTTTTCTGCTTTCTGGTTTTTTTTCTTTTAGATTCTGGACAGTAGAATCTCGCTGGACATTTTCTACAACTTTTCTGACCAGTTCTAAGATTGCACATGCCATTCAATCGTTCCTTGCCATTTGCATATGTCACTTTAGATTGGCTGATGGTCCCGTGTTTTTTAATGTTTGTTTTTTGGCGCTTTTACCCTGCCTAGTACACTCACTTTTGTTAGGCTTCGTATACGCTGACGCTGAAGGGAAAATTACGGAGCGCAACCTGTAATACATAAACTATCTGCGTCTGCGCCCTCTGCCCCGTCTGCCCCGTCTGTCAAGCGGGTTTTGTCCAGGTTTCCGTTGAAGAATTACTCTTTTTTCGTAGTTTCGTCGACACCCTACTCTAGGGATTGGGCTTTTTCTGCGGATGTTTTCCGTTTTTGGGGTCTGTGACCTGACTTTTCCCGCTTTTGATAAGGACCCGTGGGTTGGCATTTTATTTCCTCACGGTTATGGATTTAGAAGGGTCTTTAAAATATTTTGTCTTAATTTTGCGCGCACTTAGGTTTAGGTAAGATGCTACATTTCTCGTTCATGGACTTGAACCCGTTTGGGTCTGAAACCCCTCGGGTCAGGGGCTTTCTCGTACACAAGCATACAGGTGACGTCTGCGTCAAACATGTCTGGCAATAAGGGCCAATAGGCCGCTCAGCATGGCTATGACCGCGCCGACTGCGCCCCCCACCAAATATGCTACCAATCCGAAGATCAGCAGGAAGATTCCCCCCGTGGTTACCTTTGCGCCTCCAGCCTTCGTCATTCGCGCGACCCCCAAGATCAAGAACCCGAGAATGCCAAGGACCGCGGCACTCACCATCCCTGTGAGGCCTTTGAGTGGCTTATCTAAGATTTCGGGTATATAACCCAAAAACCCGAAGAGGGCAAATAAGATGCACACAATGCCTGCGATTAGCCCAAGGATCCAAGCGGCCTCATAAAGCGATCTCTTTGCCATTCTGATCCCATACTCTGGCTGAACGTGGACTTCAACACTAAATATGAGTTATGAACTGCGAATTTGAATTCAGAATCGCCCAGCTTGAACGCGCGCGCACAACAAAAATGGTTAGGTTAGACCTTCCAATGTTCTTTTGAGAACCTCACTCACAGTCTCGGCCTTTGCGCGTCCTCTGACTCTCTTCATGATTATGGCCATGAAAGGTCTAAATGCATTTGCTCCTTTCTCTTGTATGAGAGGTTCATTCTTTCTTACTAGTTCGTTTACTATCGCCTCTAATTCCTTTGGTGTAAGCACGGTCAATCCTAGACTTTCTATGGCATCTTTTGCCGTTCTTTCTTCATGCTGTGAGAGCCAAGTTATTATGTCGGGAATTGCTTCTTTTGTGGTCTTTCCAGAGCTGATGAGCTGAAAGATCTCCGTGATATGTGTATCTGTGACTTTCTTGGTTTCGATTCCTTCGCGTTTCAACGCTTTCACGCTTTCTGTCAAAGTAACTGCAATAACAGTAGGCGAAACCTCTGTTTTCCTGGCTATTGTCTCGAAAAGATCGGCGTATTCCGAGTCCATGATTTGTCTTGCGAGTTTTCGGTTGATTCTGTATTCTCTCATCAAGCGTTTCGTCTTTTGTTCAGGCAGCTCAGGGATGCGTGCCTTCAACTTTGAAAGGTACTCTTGTGTCAATTGAATTGAGGGGATGTCGGTCTCAGGATACATTCGAGCAGCGCCTGGTCTCGGTCTCATGTAACGCGTGGTTCCATTGGGATTCGCGGCGCGAGTCTCTTCTGGAACTCCTTCAATGGCTTCTCTTGCTCTTTGAGTTACAGCCCTCAGAGCATCGGTTGCGTTCTCTAGGGTGTCGGCAACAAAGATGACAGCGTCTTGCGGCCCCTTCTTCACAAAGTGCTCCAGCTGGTTTAGTTCTTCAACTGTTATTCCGTAGGCTGGGAGTTCGTCTGTGTGAAAAATGCCTCCTACCCTTCCCCAGAAATGGGCCACTTCAGCCATTTCGGCTCCAAGTCTCATGCCAGGTGCAAGTTCCCTTTCTAGAAGCCCATCGAATTTTGGCAATTTGACGGCCAGGACTTGTTTGCGTTGATCTAGAGCTTTTCGCATAACTCGGCATTTTGTCTTCTCGAAGACTGAAGTAGCGTCTACGATTTCGTCCTTTACATCCGTTTTCTTTATCTCCCGTTCCTCTAACTCATCCTTTATTTTTAGAAGGCTTACTTGACGCTGGACTTCATGTTCCATGATTGTAGAGACTAGTTCGAGTTCTTGGACGCCTTTTATCTCGATCAGTGCTCCCTTGGGGATGGAAATGTTCAAGTCTTGGCGGATGGTTCCTAAGCCTCTCTTTACCTTCCGCGTGGCTCTTAGAATCTTCCCAATAGCTAAGGCTGTGTCTTCCGCCTCTTTGGGAGAGTAGAGGACTGGCGCGGTTGTAACTTCGATGAGGGGAATTCCTAAGCGATCGATGCGGTATCGAATTATCGAGTCTTCCTCTCCAATCTTTCGGGCAGCATCTTCTTCGAGACCAACGTGCTGTATGGGAACTCTCTTGCCGCCAATGTTGATCTCGCCACCCAATGCTACTATGCAGGTTCTCTGAAACCCAGTTGTGTTAGATCCATCTATCACCGTCTTCCGCATAACATGGATCTCATCGACAGGTTTTGCGCCGATTGTAAGTGCGACGATGAGGGCGATTTCTACTGCTTCAGGGTCCAGATCGTGGGGCGGCTCCTCATCCATCTCTACCAGGCATGCCGTGTCATGACTGGCCTCATAGAGGATTTTTACACCCTTTTGAAACTCGAACAAAGCTGCTGGATCAATCTGACCTAATTCACTTTGGGTCGGTCTGAGTCGTCTCAGGAAAGTAGTGTCGGGGTCTCCTTTGAAGAGTTTCGGTTCGCAAGAGCAAAAGAGTTTCGTCGCAGTGTCAAGTTGTTGGTGAACTTCAAGGCCTGCTTTTAAGCCGACTCGCGAGTAATCTACACTCATGCCTGTTCCTCAGGGAGTGTTCTTGGCGAGATTTCATAAGCCATGTTAGCTGCAAGGAGAGTCTTGGCTTCTTCCACATCCTTAGTCTGCCCGAGAACCCACATGAGCTTCACAAGGGCTGTCTCAGGCAACATGTCTTCAAGAGGAATGATTCCTATCGCTAGTAAGTCTCTGCCCTGATTGTAAACGTTCATGTCTACGCGTCCCCAGATGCATTGAGACGTCATGGCAACAACCACATTCTTTTCAACAGCCTTGCGAAGCGCTGTAACGCAGTAGTTCCCAACATGGCCCAACCCTGTTCCTTCAAGAACAATACCTCTATAGCCGTTATCAACGTACCATTCAACGATGTCGGGATCCAAGCCTGGATGGAACTTGACGAGGGCAACTCTTTCGTCAAAGTCCGGTTTTAAGGTGAGCCTCCGCGAAGAATCTCGGCTACGGTAGTTTTCGACTAGCATTTGGATTTTCTCATTTTCCAGCCTAGCAAGCGGACTTACGTTTACGGATCTGAAAGTATCTCGGCGACTGGTGTGACACTTTCTGACCTTGGTTCCTCGATGAAATAAGATACCGTTGTCGGAAAGGGTCTCATGCATGGCTACAACCACTTCGGCGAAGGGAGCCTTAGCCGCGGCTTTAACCGCTCCTACGAGGTTTGTCGCTGCGTCTGAGCTGGGACGGTCAGCAGATCGTTGGGAGCCCACCAACACTACGGGAACCGGTAGGTTTTGAAGTGAGAAGCTTAGCGCTGCAGCAGTGTATCCCAGTGTATCGGTTCCATGTGCTACTACAATCCCCGCCACGCCTCTTTCAACGTCTTTGGCAACGGTCTTCGCTGTCTGTGACCAATGTTCCGCCTTAATGTTTTCGCTGAACAGGCTGAAAAGAATCTCTGTATCAATGATTGCGATGTCCGAGAGTTCTGGAACGACACTGTATAGATCACTCGCTGAAAGTGCTGGTCTCACTGCGCCTGTTCGATAGTCCACCCGACTGGCTATTGTACCTCCAGTACTTACAATGGCTGCCCTAGGTAAACCAGGCTTTCGCTTTGGGAGTGGTGGTTGCGTAAACGTGGGCGTAGCTCCTGCTCCAATCTTCTCAATCTCAGTGGTTGGTGTAACTCGGATTCCAATGTTGTAGCCGGTCTGCAGTTTAATTACGATGTGTTTTTTATCTCCGTATTCGGATCTTGGAATAAGGATGCCCTCAAAGGTTTCTTTGTCATTTCTTATGCGGATAACGTCGCCGATCTCTGCCTTGGCCTTCTTGATAAGTTGTAGTGCTTCTCCTTTGTAGCCCGGGAACTCCTCGCTCATTTCTATCTATCCAGCATTCTAGAAAGGTAATCTGCAGCTTCTCCTTATAACGGCAGTGCTAACACATATTGCTCAGACCTGTGCTTTCGGTCTCTCTTTGAGGGCAGTAGAAATAGTAAACGATCTCATGTAGTGGCGAGCAAAACGGTGAGGTTGGTCTATAGGCTATCTCAACAGGTTCAAGCTGGCTAGTGGGTGCGCTTCGAAAAGTCTGAAGCATCAACTAGAAGCTACTCTAGTTCTTCAGTTCTCTCTTTTTTCTTGAGTTGTTGTACTAAGTAGTAAGCAATGCAGAGAAGGGCCATCCAGTAGATGAGAAGAAGACTGAAGAGAACGTCGAAGAGCATAGGCAGTATCCCAAGCTAATCCATCTAGAATCCCGATAAAATCCGTTATTTCAAGCAAGGAATATTCCGTAGATTGACACACATGCCGGAATCTGCAGATTTGGCGCAGGTGGCAAAGTTTTTATGGTCAGCCAGATATGAAGTGCCAAGAAGGTGAAAGAATGAAAGCGAGATACAGAGTGCACAGATTCGAAATTAAGATGGCATCAGACCAGACTAGGTTAGAACAGTTCTTGAATAGCTTGGAGGGCGAAGTCGTGGCAATTGTCCCGAGCGTTAATCCCAAGTTTACTCCTGGGGGAATGGGCGCAAGCGTGAACTTTCTTCTGATTGTGGAAAAGGTGAGTTAAGTAGAAAGAACACATATGACTCTCAGCTTTCTAAAGCCTTAGAAACATAAGGGCCATCATAGTCATAATCAAACTTCATGTAATACTGCTTTGTCCCTAGCGCACTTGTAACAGCAACCTTCCTACAGTCATACTCCTCCTTTGAAATCCTCTCTGCTTCAGAAAGGAGGATTTCCCCGTACCCCTTATGTTGCCAAGCTTTAGCCGCGCGCCTCCCTACAGGAACTAATGGGCCGTAAACATGGAGTTCGCGCACTATGGATGTAGTTTCGGAGGCGATTTCAAGTCTGTGCGCTTTCTCTGATGGAATGCGTAGCCTGAGATAGCCGATGAGAATATCGTTGATGGCGTCTTCAGCTGAAATGAAGATGTCTTCGCCTTCCGATGCTTTCTCCCTGAGGCTAAATACTTGAATGTTATCTGCATCAGGCTTCGCGTTGTCTTTTAGCCATCTGTGCCCAACTTCACGGCACCGTATGCATCGACATTTCACCCCGAGTTCTTTAAGCCTCTGCAGAACAAGTTCCCGCAGGTTACTCCTATCCACACCTGCTTCAATGAGATAGGCGGGGATATCTCTCTGAATCCGCATAATCCGAACCCAAGGAGGAATCATCCTCTTTACTCTTAGAATGAGCTGAGCTGCTTCCTCTGTCGTATACGGTTGATACTCTCCCTTCTTCCACCATTCGTAAGCCTTCGTACCTTTGAGGACGAGGCATGGGTATATTTTGATCATATCTGGCTTGAAGCATGGGTCCGTGAAGATTTCCTCGAAGGCTTCTACGTCTCTTTCGAAACTAGAGCCTGGCAAACCCGGCATAAGATGATAAGCAACCTTCAATCCTGAATCTTTGAGTATCCGCGTCGCTTCAATGACATCTTGAACAGTATGCTCTCGTTCAACAAGTTCATAGATATCATCGTATATGTTTTGGACGCCTAATTCAACGCGAGTCACGCCCATAGACAATATCCGGTCAACATGCTCTTCATTGGACCAGTCTGGACGCGTTTCCACGGTTATTCCAACATTATGGATTTGGTTCTTCTCTGCGAGTCTTTTTGCTTCTTCCAAAGACTGAGATTCCTTTTGAGTAATCCCGTCCAGACACCGTCTAATAAAATCCTCTTGGTAGTCAAGGGGCATAGCGGGAAAGGTTCCGCCCATTATGATTATTTCTACCTTATCAACAAGATGTCCAATAGCTTCCAGCTGCTCGATACGATGTCTAACCTGCCTATAGGGATCGAAATCGTTCTGTATCCCTCTCAGTGCCGCTGGTTCGTGACCAGTATAACTCTGAGGAACTCCGTAGGGAGGACCGCCTGGGCAGTATGCACAGGGCTTCTTTTTCGGACACGGCCATGGCTTGGTCATGACTGCGACAACTGTGACCCCAGAAATTGTGCGGCCGG
>Ga0209636_10002962_pt1 | contig 17335 bp, 15 predicted proteins | sample DeeMarSWOR152_54_FD_187464 | JGI IMG/M metagenome (GOLD analysis project Ga0209636, IMG submission 187464) | Marine sediment microbial communities from White Oak River estuary, North Carolina - WOR-1-52-54 (SPAdes) (version 2) | ecosystem: Environmental > Aquatic > Marine > Intertidal zone >...
TACTGAGCATGAATTTGCGTAAGACATCAAGTAGGCTTGCGGACTGTATACTACCGCTTGGCTAATGCGCGTCGACCGCAGCGAAGAAAACATCCAATTCTTACCGGGAAAAGCCTGCCTTCACGTAACTCTCCACCGCCGTGGCTGGGTTATCCGGTAAATCTATTGACAGAGATTTCATCACTGCTCTCCCTGTTGAGTGATCTGATTCTGATAGAACTCTTTCACTTTATGGAGAGGCATGGGGGAGCGATAGGTGCGGGTCAAGGAGGCATCAGGCGTTTCATGTTGTGGCGTGGATCAGGTGCCCATCTCCCACGAGGAGAGATATTTTTCCTGTTCGGGGGTGAGGGTGTCAATTTCGACACCCATGGAGGCAAGTTTTAATCGGGCAATTTCCTGGTCAATGGTATGGGGAACGGGATAGACTCTCTTAGCAAGGTTTTTATGTTCCTTTGACAGATACTCCATGGACAAGGCCTGGTTTGCAAAGCTCATATCCATAACACTCGAGGGATGTCCCTCTGCTGCCGCCAGGTTTATCAATCTTCCTTCGCCTAAAAGATAGATCTTGTTCCCATTCAGGAGGGTATGTTCCTCAACAAACGCCCTCATGGTCCTCTTAGCTACACACACTTCCGCCAGTGCAGCAAGGTTAAGCTCCACATTAAAGTGTCCTGAATTCGATATGATGGCACCGTCTTTCATATCGAGGAAGTGCTCTTTCCTGATGGCATTTATATCGCCGGTAAGGGTACAGAAGAAATCGCCTATTTTGGCGGCCTCCGCTATCGGCATTACCTCAAATCCATCCATGACCGCCTCTAAGGCCTTGAGGGGATCTACTTCGCAGATAACTACCCTGGCACCGTGCCCTTTCGCCCTCGCGGCCACCCCCCGCCCGCACCATCCATAGCCAGATACAACAAAGCAGCTTCCTGCAAGGAGCCTGTTTGTTGCCCTGATGATTCCATCGATGGTGCTCTGGCCTGTACCGTATCTATTGTCAAAGAGGTGCTTTGTGTTGGCATCATTAACGGAGATAACGGGGAATTGAAGCACACCGTCCTTTTCCATGGACCTGAGGCGAATGACACCGGTGGTTGTTTCCTCTGTCCCTCCCATAACACCGGCAACGAGGGAGTTTCTTTCCTCTTCACTTAAGGAAAGACCCCATTCCTTTATCTCTTGGGAGAGATCATCCCACTTGTTGAGGGCAATAAAGTGAAGGGAGCTGACCAGATCGGCGCCATCATCCATGGTCAGATTTGGCATGTTTTTGAGGGCTGCCAATATATGGCTGTAGTAGGTGTCGGTGTCTTCTCCCTTTATGGCAAAGACCGGGATTTCATCTTTGGCCACCAGCGAGGCAGCGGCATCATCCTGTGTTGAAAGGGGGTTAGAGGCGCACAGCGCCAGTGAGGCGCCAGCAGCCTTGAGTGTTCTTGCGAGAACAGCGGTCTCCGTGGTTATATGGAGACAGGCAGAAATCCTCAGGCCCTTTAGGGGTCTGTCTTTGGAAAACCTCTTGTTGATTGAATTCAAAACAGGCATGCTTTGGCTTGCCCACTCTATTCTGAGTTTACCTTTGTCCGCGAGCCCTATGTCCTTGATGTCGTAATCCATTCATCTTCCCTTAATTGAGTTGATACTATCAGTTATCAGCTTCCCTAGGGGTCAAAGCTTTACAATACTGCCTCTCGGCCGCTCTCCCCCCGCGCAACCCGGGGGGATCGCTTGAGCACACAGACCCGCCTGCCTCGCCTGAGCGAGAGCAATGGCGGGCAGGGATCGCTGAGGTAATTACTATTCGGTGTGCCCTGTGGACTCTGTGAGAGGTTAAAGAGCCTTCTTTAGTTTTTCAACGAGATCGGTTCTCTCCCAGGTAAACTCCTCCAATTCCCGTCCAAAGTGCCCGTAGCAGGCGGTCTTTTTGTAGATGGGCCTCAACAGGTCCAGCTGCTCAATCATGGGAGTGGGCCTCATATCGAATTCCCTTTCCACCATTTTTGTCATCTCACCGCTGGGCATAACTCCGGTTTGGTATGTGTCAACCAGCAAGCTAACCGGATCTGCCTTGCCAATGGAGTAGGCCACCTGGATCTCACACCGTTCAGCCAAGCCCGCAGCAACGATATTTTTGGCAAGGTAGCGACACATGTAGGAGGCGCTCCTGTCCACCTTGGATGGATCCTTGCCAGAGAATGCTCCGCCGCCATGGTAACCGAATCCGCCGTAGGTATCCATGATAATCTTCCTGCCGGTCATGCCGCAATCCCCCAGGGGACCACCGGTGACAAATCTCCCGGTGGTATTGACGAAAAACTGAGTCCTTTTATCAATCATTTCAGGGGGGATAACCGCCTTTATTACCTCCTCGATGATCGCCTCCCTGAGGGTATCGTAGTCAACCTCGGGGGAGTGTTGCGCTGCTATAACAACTGCATGAACGGTGGTGGGTTTGAAATCCTCATACCTGACTGTTACCTGAGTCTTTCCATCCGGCCTCAGCCATGGAAGTTTTCCGGATTTTCGGACGTGGGCGAGCCTCTGGGCAACGTTATGGGCAAGATAAATGGGCATGGGCATAAAAACAGGGGTGTCGGTGCAGGCATATCCGAACATGAGCCCCTGATCACCTGCTCCCTTTTCCTTGAACAGGCCAGTACCATTGACTCCCTGTGCAATGTCAGATGACTGTTTATCGATGCTTGTGATAACTGCACATGTCTCCCAATCAAAGCCCATGGATGAATCGTTGTACCCTATTTCCTTTATGGTCTGTCTGACAATCTCAGGCATTTCCACGTAACAGCTCGTGGTGATCTCCCCTGCAATCATTGCCATACCCGTGGTAACTAGGGTCTCGCAGGCTACCCTTCCGTGCTTGTCCAGGGCTATGATCTCATCAAGTATGGCATCGGAGATTTGATCGGCTATCTTGTCCGGATGCCCCTCTGTTACGGACTCAGATGTGAATAAGAAATCGGGGTTCATGTTAGCTTCCTCTCTCCATTAGGTTTAGTGTTACGGCACATCAATTGAAACGTTCAGCAATTCCTGTCCCGCTCAATGCGGGAAAGCTAAAGGCCTTTTGTTCCAATAGGGGCGAAGCCCCTAAGTTCTAAGAGGTCCGCCTATGGAGGACTGACAGCCTTATTTACTGCTGGCTTTCTCTCCGGTGGACTAACGATGCCACCGGATATGATGAGCTTGAATGCATCTTCAACAGTCATATCGAGGACTATCACTTCATCTTCCGGTATAAGGATATAAAATCCACTCGTAGGATTAGGCGTTGTCGGGACAAAGACATTTGTCATATTCTTGCTGGTTTTATGCTGTACCTCCCCCTTGCTTTCTCCTGTGATAAAGCCAATAACATAGGCCCCGCGCCTGGGATATTCGATTAGCGCTACCCTTTTAAAGGCATTGGTCTTCTGCAAAAAAAGGGGCTCCAGAAGCTGTTTGACGCCCGCATAGAGAACCCTTACCAAGGGGATACGGTCCACGATATTTTCTCCAATCTGGACTATCTTCCTGCCAACAAAGTTCCTGGTTAAAAGACCGACAACAAAGACGAGGATAACCACCAAGATAAGACCAAGCCCGGGTATGTGAACGTGGAGGTAGGTCTCTGGCAGGTACTTGGCAGGGATATACTTGAGTATCGTATCCATGCCCCTGATTAGAGACAGGATAACGTACAGCGTTATAAAGATCGGCAATATTACCAGCAGACCGGTAAAGAAGTAGTTTTTTAGGCTGGTTCGTAGCCGTTTCAATGCTCCCTCGCTATATCATTATTCTTGCATTTAAGTGCCTGAAGTGACCAAAATTCAAAGAGAAAGATAAAAAAAAACGTAACTGCTTGAGTTACTATCATTTTCTTTCTCTATTCGCCTTCGCCAGAATACCCTGCAGCTCGCGCAGCGCAGGCGCTCCCTGCTGCGCCGGGCGCTTGCGCGGCGAGTGCGCCGCGTGTGCTGCGGGGAGCTTCATTCCAAGATATGCAAGAACTGCACGTAACTTTACTAATTTGGTTTACCCCACACCTTACCTCACTTGATGCCCCGATCCAAGGGGAATGTAGTACTTTGTTCCCTTTTCCATCTTTTTTATTTCGGACACCAGGTTATCGAGATCAGACGGCACATTAACAAAATCTATCTCAGAGGCATTGATTACCAGAAGGGGGGTCTCGGTGTAATGGAAAAAGAACTCATTAAAGGCCTGATTTATTTGATCCAAGTACTTCAGAGTTATTGATCTTTCATAATCCCGATCCCTCTTTTTGATCCTTTTTTTCAAGATATCGGTCCTTGCCTGCAAAAAGATAACCAGATCCGGTTTTAGCGTTCTAACCTTCAAGAGGTGGAATAACTGCTCATAGAGGCTGAACTCTCTGTCATCCAGGTTAAGCCTTGCAAAGATTCTGTCCTTATCAAAGAGGAAGTCTGAGATAACCACCCTTTTGAAAAGATCGATTTGGTTTATCTCTTCCTGCTTTTGAAAGCGCCTCAGGATAAAAAAGAGCTGTGTCTGAAACGCAAATCTCCTGGGGTCTTTATAGAAGTTGGCAAGAAAGGGATTTCCTTCGGTATCCTCCAAGATGGTTTTGCCAGCTATCCTCTTAGCCAACAAGTGGGCCAAGCTGGTTTTGCCAACCCCCAACGGACCTTCAACGACTATATAACCTTTCTTGTGCAATTCTGGCTCTTTTTCTAAGTTCCACAGCTAAATATCATCGACTTTGTTGTGTGTCAAGGAGTTGTCTCAGGTGGTGCCAAGACAGAGCTCAAACGTATATACTCCTCTATACTGAGGGTCTCGGCCCTTCTCTTTTGATCAATAAGGCATGCTTTGAGGGACTTGGCTATCATCTCCCTGGAGAAAGACACCATTCCCCTTTCAAGGGAATTAAGGATTGTCTTTCTCCTGCAACTGAATGCTGCCTTGACAATCCTACGGAAGAACTCCTCGTTTTCAGCCTGAAATGGGTATGGTTTCTCAAAATCAATCCCTACAACCATGGAATCCACCTTTGGTTTGGGGTAAAAGGCCTCCCTTTTGATCTTGATAAGGGGGGATATATGGGCATGGTATTGAGTAATAACACTGAGGGCACCATACTCCCTTTTTCCCGGCACGGCAGCTAGGCGTTGTGCCACCTCAAATTGAAACATGAGGACGGCACTCTTGATATGGTTGCGATTGGCTATGAGCTTTTCCAGGAATGGAGACGAGATATTGTAGGGAAGATTGCCTACTACCTTGATCTTTTGTTCAAATCTATCATAGATCTCTCTAAAATCTAGTTTCAGGACATCTCCTGAAATGAACGTTATCTTTTCCCTGTCTTTCAGGGAGAGCCTTTCCTGTAACATGGCTGTCAATAATGGATCTTTCTCTATAGCCACCAGGTGATAAACACGGGGCAAGATAGGGATCGTTAAGGCCCCCAAACCTGACCCTATTTCTACAACCACATCGTTTTCATTGAATCTTGCATGGGCTATGATCCTATCGATTGCGGCGGGGTCTTCCAGAAAGTGTTGCCCCAGTCTCTTCCTGGGCCTCAGCCCTGATTTGATTAACAAAGCCTTAGAGGTTCTCAGGCCTTGCTGAGCTTTCTTGATTTGTGCCATGAAACAAGAGCCTTGAAGAAATAAAGGGAGATAAGATATGAAGGTGTCGCGCAGATGACGCCGAGGACAACACCCCCCAATAGAAAGGCTGCGACTACCATTCCACCAGCGCCGAGGATTTCAATTGCCGCAGAGAAAAGCTCCCCACGATGAATTGCCTCCACAACGGGCGCCACGATCTTCGTATTGTGAGCAAATCCCAAGATAAATGATCCTATCTTGTAGGAGTATTTGTAAACAAAATATACGGTTACAGGATTACATATCCAGACTCCTGCCGCTGCTGTTATCTTACTTGCCTTAAAGGCCAAGGCCAACGAGACTGCCATGATTGTGTGAAAGGGGATAGTCGGCGTCATGCCACAGAATATGCCAACGGCCATTCCTAAGGCCAACTCATGGGGATGGCCTCTGAGCCTGGTGAGTTCCAGATATAGAGACCGAAACCGACGACCATAGAGCGTTTTTAGCCATTCCCTACCAGTGTTTGTCGTGTTTCGTGACTTCATTCAGTTCATAGGGTTTCTAACAGGTAAACTCAAGCAGGTATTTGCCTCAAGAAGGCAGCTTGAGAAAACTTGACGCAGATCCCGTGTTCCGAGCCTATTAAGTCAGCTGCTGCGCTTATTGGCCTTATATTTCTTTAAATCCGTATTCGAAAGGAATAGGGAGCAATTCATTGCCAGGGTAGGCATGAGCATTCGAAAATGGGTATCTAAATTTGATCTAAAGGAAATCGTGACCTTGCATCCAGGGTTAGATCATCCTCCTCGCCTCTTATTATCCTGTGATAACCGGCAACGGCTATCATAGCCCCATTATCCGTACAGAATTCCGGGCTTGAGATATAGAGGTCAATTCCTTCTCTCGTCATCATGTTCTGTAGTCTGCTGCGCAGATGATTATTCCTGGCTACTCCTCCTGCCAGCACAACCGACTTTACCCCAACCTGAGCAGCGGCAGCAATCGCCTTATCGATGAGGATGTCAACAACTGCAGCCTGAAACGAGGCAGCAATGTCTGCTATCGTGATTGTGTTGTCCCCTGCCTTAGGGTCGCGCCATTTCTTGACATAAAGGGCGACAGCAGTCTTGACACCGCTAAAGCTGAAGTCTAGGGAGCCTTTGGATAGGTATGCCCTTGGAAAATCAATGGCATCGGACCGGCCTGTAGCGGCCAGTTTTTCTATGACAGGGCCACCGGGATAACCTAGTTCCAGAAGTTTTGCGATCTTATCAAATGCCTCGCCCGCAGCATCGTCCAGGGTCTGACCCAACACGGTGTAATCCCCGAACCCCCGCACATGGTAAATGTTTGTATGGCCGCCTGAAACAGTAAGGGCTACAAAGGGGAAGGCGGGAGGTCTTTCTTCTAGAAAGATGGAGAGGATATGCCCCTCCAGGTGGTTTACCCCGATGAGAGGGATGTTGCTGGCATAGCTATAGGCCTTGGCGAAATTCATGCCCACTAAGAGGGCCCCAACGAGGCCGGGCCCAACAGTGACCGCTATCGCACCAACATCTTTATCATTTATTCCGGCTCTCCCCAGCGCTTCCGTCACAACAGGAACAATATTCCTGATGTGTTCCCGTGAGGCAAGCTCTGGAACTACTCCCCCGTACCTGTGGTGAACAACAACCTGACTGTTAACAACATTAGATAATAGTCTTTCTCCATCTTCTACTACCGCTGCACAGGTGTCATCGCAGGACGTATCTATACCAAGTATGATCATAGTGCTCGTTTCTTGCGTCGGGGAAGCATTCCTGTAGCTCCTCTTTCTCGCCGGCTACCCGGCAGCAAGCAAACAAGGGCGAGCCAACTATTGTTTGGATGCCTTATCCTTTTTCAACTGATCTATTCGTTCCACCACCTTCCTGAGATGCTCCGCCATGACTTCCGCCTTCTGGTAACGTTGATCAACTTCCTTGATCAGGGCCTTATCTATGATCTTTTCAATAACAGGTGGAATCTTCGGATTAATCTCCCTCACTGAGGGGTGTTTCTCTCTGGCAATCTGGTACATAAGTGATGTCATATCTTCAGAGGCAAAGGGCTTTCGGCCAGTCAGCAACTCAAAAAGCACTACCCCCAAGGAGAATATATCCGAACGCCCGTCAACCTTTTTCCCGCTCACCTGTTCAGGAGACATATACGACGGGGTGCCCAAAATAACACCGGTCTTAGTCTTGGATGAAGAGGTGATCCTGGCGATGCCAAAATCCGTCACCTTGATATGTTTCGTGTCTTCGAGCAACATGATGTTTGCAGGTTTTATGTCCCTGTGAACAACATCCTTGCTGTGAGCATAACTTAAGGCATCGGCTACCTGGGCTGCAATAGTAAGCACATCCCTCAAAGGGAGCAGCTTTTCCTTATTGGTGAACTGTACTAAATCCTCACCATGCAGGAATTCCATGGCTATATAGGCCAAGTCGTGTTCTTCACCGGCATCGTATATGGACACGATGTTAGGGTGGTTCAACAGTCCAGCTGACTCTGCTTCCCTGAAAAAGCGTTCCTTTATCTCGCCCACCTCTTCTTGTTCAAATTCAGCTAACCGTAAGGTCTTTATGGCAACTGTCCTGTGTATCGTTGGATCTTCTCCCTTATAGACAATCCCCATGGCACCCCTGCCTAATTCACCGGAAACCTCATATCTGCCAAGGGTTGGTTTGGTATCCAAATCCGTTATTGTTGCCCCGATGTCACCGGGATGCGCAGCAGCTGCACCAAAGATCATGGTGGATTCAACACCCTTGAGTTTAGGCATTCTTTCACTCAGATCCTTAAAATCGCTGCCATCTTCCATAATCATATTGTACGTTGCCAGTGCCTTGCTAATCTGCCTCTTTCTTTCGTAATCGAGTCCGAGATTGTATAAGAGATCCTTGACCCCAGGCTCATCCATGGGACACTTCCGAAATTTTTCAAAGGCCAGATCAAGCATTCCTTGTTGCTGGAAAGAAAGACCCAGGGCCTTGTTTGTTTCTACAGAATCAGCCTCCACCTTTTCCTTTGTCCTTTCGGTGACGAAGAACCGTATGCTAACAACTAAGATATAGCCAAGAATCAGAAGAACAATTTGGGGAGTAACCTTAAGCCATATATTTGAGTGAAAAAAGAGGACCGTCCCTGCTGTGCCGTAAAACAGAAAGAGGATTAAGGTGATAATGGCACCGGTACCGGCCTTGAGCCTGGGCAGGAGAAATGAGATATAGAGCCCGAAAAGCAAAATAATACCCAGCTCGATAGAGGTGAAATACTCAGGCCGAACAAAGAACTCCTCCCTTAAGATATTGGATACCGAATTGGCGATTATCTCCACCCCTGGTAGGTTACTGGAAATTGCCGTAACAAAGCTGTCCCCAATTCCCGGGGCAGTGGGCCCAACGATGACAATCTTGTCCCTGAAGAGGCTTGTTTGAAACTCCTTTTTGAGAACCTTCCTGAATGGTGTTGCGTGAAATGCTACCCCAGGTCTGTCCCATTTAATGAGGGTTGGCATGGTAAAACCTGCGGCCGCAACCCTCATGGTCTTGGACGGGGTAACCTTTATATCGATTCCCTCTCCCAGGATAAGCCTGATCTGACTGTCATCGAGCCCTTTGAAGGCCTTTACAATCGCCACGGGAAATGATGGAACAAACGTGTTTTCCAGATAGCCGATGGCGAGGGTTTGACTCCTGATGGATCCATCACCGTCCGGGAAGAGGTTTATATGACCAATGCCTGCAACTGAATCCGCAAAGGAGGGCAGGAGCGGCTTTATCTTGGAATACCACCTGATGGAAGCGATGGCCAATTCATCCTTTAGGCCTTGGGTAACTTTATAGGAGTTTTGGGCTATGTAATCAGGAACCTCCTCGTCCCTGCCCGTGCTTATGGTATCGAAGTAGATAGGGAGAATTACATTACCGGCCCTTTTAAAGGCCTGGGCTAATTTAGCGTCGTTATCGAGATCAGTCTCTGCCTCATTCAAGAGGCCATGGAATGTCTTGGTAGATGGGTCCTTATCATCAAGCTTGAGATCTACGTACTTCTGCTTCAGTTCTCTAATCGTTTTGAGGCCAGCACTCTCCTCTGGCTCGGGGAACATGATATTGAGGGCAATAACCTTGGCGCCGGCCACTGCAAGGTTATTTATCCCCTGAGCAAGAATATTTCTTGGCCACGGGAAACGGCCGATCTCGGCCAAATCATCATCTTCTATGACCACGATCTCAATATCTGGATTTCTTTCGCCAGAGGCACTGAGCCGGGAGCGGAGGTCGAAGGCCTTTTTCTCCATAACGTCGGTAAAATCGCCAATCCCGGTGCCGACCATGGCCAGGAATACGAGCGTAAGGATCAGGCCAAGTAACCATTCTGGAATACCCTTTTTGAATAGCATCATTCGCCCCCAATTTCCTATGTTCCTATATAAGGCTTTATTCTTCGGTAGCGGAGTTCTCCCATACCGGGTACGGATTTTATCTCCTCTACCGCTCTAAATGGGCCGTAGAGAGATCTATACGTGATGATATTCTGAGCCAGAGAAGGCCCTATATTAGGTATGCTCTCCAGTTCTTCCTGAGTTGCTGTGTTCAGAGATATAGGGACTCTCAGGGTGACCCTATATGCGGCAGGCAGAGATCCAGTTGAGACCTGGGCATACCCATTCTCTGAGCTGACGTGCACACTTGTCCCCTGAGTGAAATACGGGTATTGATCCCCTTGGCCCCGAAACAGCTTTGGAGTCGGACCGCCAGCCCTCCCTATCAATTCCTCTAGGGAAGGTTCCCTTTCAAACGCATAGACGCCGGGGTTTTTTACTTCCCCTGTTATCAGGACAAATATCTCATCTCCTTTCTCGATAGGACCAAGATCTCCTTGCAAAGAAAACAGGAAGTTCATTCCCCAACCCAGGAGGAGGATTAGAATAAGAAGAGAAAGGCCCGTGTGCTGACTGCTAATCCTCTTGTTTTTCATCGCCCAGACCAAAGGCCTCGTGTAGGGACCTTACTGCGAGTTCGGTATATTTTTCTTCTATTACACAGGAAATCTTTATCTCAGAGGTACTGATCATACTGATATTGATATTCTCCTTTGATAGGGCATCAAACATGGTGGTGGCAATTCCGGCATGATTTCTCATGCCCAGTCCAACGATGGACACCTTAGCAATATTCTGGTCTCCAAGCACCTTCTCCGCCCCTATTTGCTTGGCGACTTCTCTAACCAATTCTATAGCCTCTTGAAAGTCTGTTCTGGTAACGGTAAATGTCAGATCTGCTAGGCCCTCGGCACTGGTATTCTGGATGATCATGTCCACTACGATCCCGGCTTTGGAGACAGGATCAAAGATCTTGAAGGCAATTCCAGGTCTATCAGGCACCTTGACCATCGTAATTCTGGCCTGATTTCTGTCAAAAACAACGCCGGAGACCAGTACCCTTTCCATCTCTCTGTCTTCTGCTACTACCATGGTTCCCTCATTTCTCGTGAAAGATGATCTAACATGAATGGGCACATTGAATTTCTTGGCAAATTCAACTGATCTTATTTCCAAGACCTTGGCCCCTAAGCTTGCTAACTCTAGCATTTCCTCGTAGGATACCCTCTTTAGTTTTTTGGCATGGGTGCAGATATTTGGATCGGCTGAAAATACCCCCTCAACATCTGTAAAGATTTCGCATAGATCAGCATTGAGTGCTGCTGCCAGGGCTACTGCGGTAGTATCTGATCCCCCTCTTCCTAAGGTGGTGATATTCCTCTGTTCATCAATGCCCTGGAAGCCAGCTACAGCTATAACCCTGTTCTCCTCCAACTCTTTGAAGAGCCTATCGGTATCAATCTTCCTGATCCTTGCCCTTCCATAGAATTGGTCTGTATGTATCGCCGCCTGGAAGCCGAGAAGGGAGCAGCAGTCATAACCCATGGACTTGACCGCCATGGCGAACAATGACACGCTCACCTGCTCGCCTGTAGCCATCAAAACATCTAATTCCCTTGGGTCCGGTGTTTCTGCTATCTCCCTTGAAAGCTTGATCAAGGAATCTGTGTGTCCGGCCATTGCCGAGAGAACAACCACAAGTCTGTTTCCCCTTTCACACGATTCGATTACCCTCTCAGCAACCTTTTGTATGTTTTCGATGCTTCCGACTGAGGTACCGCCGTACTTCTGGACTATTAACGCCATGCTCGTTTAACCCATCTAATGTCTTTGAAAAAAACCGATGAAGTTCTTATGATAGTTGCCTCGTGTCTGCCCGCAACGCTCTCGCCCTGGCCGCCTCGCTCTGCTTGGCAGGCGGGCTGGCTTGCGAGGAGGCAGGGGCAGGCCATCCACTTCACCTAATCTCCTCTAACGAGGTGCCCACCCCTTGTCGTAACGCCTTTATGACTTCACGAGCCCTGGGATGACGTCCCGAGAACCCAAGCTCCCTGGTATGCTCATCTACCATCCTCAACTCAACCTGGATTCTCTCCTCCGGCAGCTCCCCTGGCCAGCGGTCCGCCCACTCTATGACCACTATCCCTTCCCCTGAAAAGTACTCTTCCAGATCTAAAGCCATAATCTCGGTTTTGTTTTTCAGCCGATAGAGGTCTATATGAAAGAGCTGGTGCCTGCCTCTGTATTCATTAACAAGGGTGAATGTTGGACTCACTATATAGTCCGGGTCAATGTCCAGGTTAATGGCCACTCCTTTAGTAAACCATGTCTTACCACCGCCCAGATCACCAATTAGTGCAATAATATCGCCATCGATCAATTGCATTCCCAATTGGGTGCCCAACCAGACAGTTTTTTCAACTGAGTTTGTCAGATATTTTACAGAGACCTCTTTCAATCTCAAGGCCTTCAACAAACACAACTATGGAGCAGCTTTCTCAAGCACTACAACCGCTATGCCGTAGTCACCCTCATCGGAAAGGGTAACATACCACCCGCTTATTCCCTGCTTATGACAGAAACTAAGGGCCTCTCCAGTCACATTAAGGTCAGGCCGACCACTTGGATTGTGGACGATCTCTATATCCCGCCACCTGATTCCCTTTTTCATCCCCAAACCAATCGCCTTTGAAAAGGCCTCCTTGGCTGCAAAACGCAGGGCAAGCGAGGACACTGATTTTGGGCCTTGAACACAGAAATCTATTTCCTGGGCAGTAAATATCCTATTAATAAACCTTTTCCCCCACCTATCGATTACCCTTCCCATCCTCTTTACATCTACAAGATCTATGCCAATGCCATAAATCATGAAACTGCCTAAGGTGGACTAAAGCCCGCCCTGGCGCGACGTGATTGTAACAAGCTAATGCCGCTTTAATAATTCTAAGCGGGAGCCATAGACTCAGTCCTTCCATACCAGGTCTGGGCCAGGGTTATAAGCCTCCAGAGTTCATAACATTGAGTTTTAGGGGTAATTCTTGCCTATTAAAGTATCTTTGAAAATATTTGATTGATTTCCTGGTGTCCCCTGTCTTTCACAACTGATTCCTGGCCAAGGAAAACTGGCAACCTTACTACTCAATCATGGCCAGTAGTCTTTCTGCCTCTTCGTCCATCCGTTGGGCATCCTCCTCTGACCCTTCGTGGTCATAGCCCAAGAGGTGTAAGAGACCATGGATTAAGAGCCTGTCAACAGTCCTGCTAAGGCTCTCACCACCCCTTCTCGCATCCCTCATGGCGGCATCTAATGATATAACTATATCGCCCAGCATTGGTGTCTCGGGCCCTGGATGATCGCTGTCTCTGATCGGAAAGGCAAGGACATTTGTCGGACCTTGTCTTTTGAGAAAACGGTGGTTTAGCTCTGCTATGTGTTGATCATCTGTAAACAGTAAGCTCAGCTCCCCCTCATGATATTCCAAGTCCTTTAAGATCCGCTTTAGCTTCATTTTTACCTTCACGGGATCTATGCTTTTCATAAGGTGCTGGCACGTTATTTGAATTTCCATTTTCTCTCTTCTTACCTGTTTCACCCTTTATTACAGGTTCTGGATATTCAATCCGGCTATGAAAGATTCCGCTTAACGTCTTGGTAAATCTTGTGGCTATCTGGTTTAAATCCTTCAATGTCAATTCGCATTCATCTAACTGTCCATCTGAGAAGACATTGTCTATAATTTTCTGAACCATTCCCTTAATCCTGGCAGGGGCTGGATCGACTAAGGTTCTGGATGCAGCCTCCACTTCATCAGCTACTAAAACAAGTCCTGCCTCTTTGGTCTGGGGCTTAGGTCCGGGATATCTAAAATCCTCCTCTTTGACAGGGGAGGATTTAACCCCTTTTTTTCCGCTCTGCTCCTTGGCCTTTTGATAAAAATAGGAGATGAGACTCGTACCATGGTGTTGCTGGATAATGTCTATTATCTCCTTTCCAAGTCGGTGTTGCCTGGCAAGCTCTACACCATCTTTAACATGGGAGATTAATATAAGGCTACTCATAGAGGGTGCAAGTTTCTCATGTCTTTTGTCACCCCTCACCTGATTTTCTACAAAGTATAGTGGTTTCGTAACCTTTCCAATGTCATGGTAATAGGCACTTACCTTGGCCAGGAGGGGGTTGGCATGGATACTTTCAGCTGTCGCCTCGACCATGGTGCTGACAACGACACTATGATGATAGGTACCAGGGGCCTTAACCATCAAATCTTTAAGGATAGGCTGATCCAAACTGGATAATTCAAGGAGTTTGATATCCGTTGTAAAACCAAAGGCCATTTCTATGAGCGGTAAGAAACCGACGGCAATAACACCAGCCAGGGCGCCCCCCAGAAAACTCGCAATGAGGGAGATGGCACCTGCTGGAGAGTAAGGAGTTCCATAGAGGCCCTGGTATAGGGTCTGGATCGACAAGGCCATAACAACATTTAAGAGGCCGACCCTCATTCCCGTTTTTATCAATACCATTCTTTCCCTGCAATTTCTTACCCCATAGGAGGCCAGAACGGAGCCGAGGAGGAAATAGACGAAAAACTCTACCCTCCCTTCCAGAGCAATGGAGGTCAGAATAGAGATGACCAAGGAAAAGGCGATCGCCACATCCAATCCCAGAAAGACGGAAACTAACATAGCACCCAGAGAAATCGGCAATGCAAAGAGAAGGACCTGAATGGTAAAAAACGGAAACCCGCGGGCCACCTCTTCAGCCACTGCGTTATACAGGAGCACAACCACAAACATGAACACGAGGGTCAAGCTGTTGAACGTAAGGCTTCTGGCGTCTCCTTTGAAGGTACTGGACCTCCTGAGGAATACCACGTAACTCAAGGCCAACAAGATACCGATCATTACGGTCATGCTAAGGGCCATGAATGGGATAGGGGGGTTTCTTTGTGGTTTGGCCTCGGTCTCCAATGTCAGTTTCGACAGATGAGTTGGGCTTATTTTTTCTCCCTCTCTGACAATCATCTCGCCCTTCTTAACCTTGAAATAGATAGGTTTTACCGATTCTTTTGCCTCTTCTTTTCTTAGCTCTGTTTCCCTCTTGTTAAAGGTTATGTTTGGTCTTATAAGGAGTTTGGCTAACCGACCGGTTGTGGCAACGATCTGTGGCCCATCTTCATCTGTAGCGTTTTGGTCTATTATCTGACCGATATGGTGGCGAGCACCTTCAAGGTCATAGAAGCGATCAAGATCATCTACCGTGAGCCCCTTTTGAGTATCAGTATCCAGCAGGATTATTCCTCTTCCCTTCTGGGTCATCAGGACTGTCTTGTTCTCTACAATCCCTTTCTCTAAGATTCGATTCACTGCAATTTGTGCGTTATTCTCTATCTGGGAGGAAAAGCCGGCCTTGACAAGCCCGTAAAAGAGACCAGGATCCCCTGTAATTCCTAAAAGCTCAAAGACCTTGTCTCTTAATTCTCCAAGTTTTTCTGAACGTAGCGTTGGCTCCAACTCAATTGATAGAATACGTTTTAGCTCCGTCCTGCCATAGGTGAAGGCCTCTTTGATCCTCTGGTTCACATATGCCCCTGATCTGTCAAAATCATAGACAAAGAGAGATGATCTCACCGCCTCATCTCTCCTCTGTTTTGTTAATTCCTTATCTTCTACATCAAAATCGTGAGATGCTTTGATATCCTTATTTGCCACATCACCAAGAGAATACGCCTGTTTGGATATTATCAATATGTTGCGGAAGAGCAGAAGTGAGATAGTAGCACTCAAGATAATTAGAAAAATCCATAGTTGGAATCTGGAAATACCGGGCCGCAGCCACGTCCAAAGTCTTTTCAACGAAGCTTTATTCGGGGCAATCTTCTTCTTTTTCTCGGCCATGATATTTATATGAAAGTGCCTAAAGTTATAAGTGCCTAAAGTGCCTAAAGTTAGAGTCTATCAAGCTTCCAGTGTCAAGTATCCAGTTTATCGTAGGCGTCTATAATCTCTTGAACCAATGGATGCCTGACAACATCTTCCTTCCCAAAATAGACGAATCGTATCTCCGTGATATGGGACAAGATATCCCTGGCCTGTATAAGGCCCGTAGCCTTCCCTTCAGGGAGGTCTGTCTGGGTAATATCACCGGTTATAACGGTCTTGGAGCTAAAGCCAAGGCGTGTCAGAAACATCTTCATCTGTTCAGGTGTTGCATTCTGGGCCTCATCTAATATGACAAATGAATCATTAAGTGTTCTCCCCCTCATGAAGGCTAAAGGGGCTACCTCTATGACACCGCTTTGAATAAAGCGAGAGGCACTTTCAAATTCCATCATATCATGGAGGGCATCGTAGAGCGGTCTCAGATAAGGATTCACCTTTTCGTACAGATCCCCTGGCAGAAAACCCAATTTTTCGCCTGCCTCCACTGCTGGTCGTGCCAAGACCACCCTGTTTACCTCCTTTTTCATCAAGGATGATACAGCCATTGCCATAGCAAGATACGTCTTTCCTGTACCAGCTGGCCCTATGCCAAACACAATGTCGTATTCTCTTATGCTGTCAATATAATTCTTCTGGTTGATACTTTTTGGAGTTATGGTGCTTTTTTTTGACGGGATGTATACCCTGTCCAAGAAAATTGGCTTGAGTTCTGCTTTGTGGTTACTGCCCAGGATTCTCAGGGAATAATCAATGTCTCTATCGTAAATTGGGTATCCTTCTTTGACGAGTCCGTACAGCTGGGTTAACAGATTCTCGGCCAGCCCTAACTCCGAAGGACCACCCTGTAAAATAAGGTCGTTTCCTCTAATGTTAACTGTCATGTTGAGCTTTTTTTCTATTAACCGGAGATTTACGTTCCTTTCTCCATAGAGACTCCTCACTAGTTCGTTATTATCAAAGGTAATCCTTCTCGTTTTGATATGCTCCCCCTTATCTACTGTTTTGGGCAAATTAAATGTGTTTCCTTACTAGATTTGTCGCTTTGATTATTGATAAACCGTTTTTATTATCATAGCATACTATTGCTGTGCAAGAAAAACAACAGCAGGATAATTCCCTTTTTGTCTTGACATAAGATTGATCTGGTCTTAAATCGACGTGAGAGTCAATCTCTGAACTCATTCAAATGGTAATTGAGGGGAAGAGTGAGCAAGAAATACAGGGTTGCCCTTTTTGGTATAACGGTTGATTCAGAGGTTTTTAGGGAGAACATGGCCAAACTCGGGGTTTCCGCCTCCACATTAGATAAGTATATCAAAAAGGCGCCCGTTGTATTGAAGAGAGATTTAAGGTTAGCGGATGCCAGGAG
>Ga0209636_10002964_pt1 | contig 17325 bp, 13 predicted proteins | sample DeeMarSWOR152_54_FD_187464 | JGI IMG/M metagenome (GOLD analysis project Ga0209636, IMG submission 187464) | Marine sediment microbial communities from White Oak River estuary, North Carolina - WOR-1-52-54 (SPAdes) (version 2) | ecosystem: Environmental > Aquatic > Marine > Intertidal zone >...
AGGTTTGGTATCTTTTTACTAATATCACCACTGATATCAGCATCAACCCTGATATTACCCTTAAACAAACCATCATTGCTAATTACAAGAGGCTCGGAAGAATTATTTATTATTGCAACAACGCCGTCGAATTCGCTGCCGTATGAAAACTCCTTGCCCCGAATATTAAACTGAACTGAGATTATCTGCTCGGCAGGGGCAAATGCGGGAACGAGTGTTTTGCCAAAAGTATTTTTTAACCCAGTTAAGGTAACATCAGGATCAACCGACGGAATATATTCTCCGCCCTGCTGGACAAGAATTTCTTTTGCGCGTTCGGCTGCGAACGACCCCGGGTCTTTAGCGATTACGGACTTTAGAGTCTCAATTGCCGAATCCTTTTGTCCTTCCGTCAATTGAATCTGTGCCAGCGTTAAATCTGCGATTTGATTACGCTCATAATTTTCGATAAGGGGCTTGGCCCACTTCATCTGATTATTCATCATCAGCGCGTAAGCCAAAAAAGCGGCTGCCGCAGCCGAATCAGACTCATCTGCATAGGCTTTATTAGCCCAGTACAGCGCTTTGCTCGGAAGCGGTAAGGCAAAACAATAAAACCACGTTAACTGCTTGGTAACGCGTTTCTGTGAGGAGCTATCATCCGGAGTCCCCAAATTCTTCTCACTGCCTTGGAGGCCGGTAAGAAATAATCGCTGTGCTTTTTCTTCAGCGGCCTGGAATATCCCGGTTGCCATCTCGCCATCGCCAGTTTTAGCAGCCGCTTTACCGGCAACGGCCTCGAGGAGGAGATCGAACCGACCATCCTGACGGATACGCTCGGCAATTTGCAGGCATTTAGACTGATTCTGCTGTGTGTTATAGCTGCTAATCGCCCAGGGAAGATAAATACGAGATGGCAAAGGTTCAGACGGATAAAGATAACCGAACAAGTCAGCGCAGTATTCATAGACGTCCACGGCTGTCTCGTAAAGCTCCAGCCGCTCAGCGTACTGTGCAAAGGTAAGGGCAACTTCAATATCCAATGGATTCTCACGTAATGCTAATCTTAAGCGTTCAAGATATATTTCCGGCCCAATCTGTTCAGGCATAAGTTCAGCCAGCTTTGCAAAGGCCAATCTGTTGTATCTATTGTTCTTATAGGCCTGCATAAAGTAAAACGTAGCAGCTCGCAAATCAGCCTTTTCAGCCTTCAACAAACCAAGCAAGATAGCCAATTCAGAACTGAGAACAACATTCTTATTTCCCAGGTTCCTCAACATTTCTTCAAGTAGTTTCTCCCGCTCCTCACGGGAGTTCTGCCGTTCAAGTAAATACCCAACCGCCTTTTTCGCCACCTCAATGTCAGCGGATTCATCTACATAATCAGCAAGTAAACTATATACCAGGCCGGAATAGTCCCGCTCCGGGTCCCGGCAGGCAAGCTTAATCAGTAGAGACTGAACGTCGTTGGCACCGCTTTCCAGCTTCATCGCAGCAGTTAAGAATGCAATCGCCTGTTCGACCGCAGGTCCGTTAACATCTTCACTGTTAGCCAGCTCATAAGCCATTTCATAAAATTTTCTGCCAACAGACGGTGAAAACAGCCGCCCTGCACCCACCACTGAACTCGCTGAGCCAATTACTCCCGAGAGGTTGGGATTTACTACCGATTTCTCTCTGCCTTGTGCTGTTAATCCTTGAGCACCGGCCGATAAAGAACATAAAAGAAGTGGCAAAAACATTAAAAAAGACTTACGCATTTGTTGTTGTCCCGTAAACCTGTAAAACCGTGCACTGCATAAATATATTTTCGGGCAATAACCCGTTTTGCTTTAGATATAAAGATGGGCTAAGTCACGTATTTTGGTCACTTTAGTTACCTTACTTGGCACCCAGCGACAAGTATTAAGTACGGTTTCCTCTTCCATCACAGTCTATCTCAAAAACTATCAAAATGATTAAGCCGAGCAATTCTTGATATGACCGATAGTAATTTGCTTAAGTCTGGCAAAACCAACGACATACAAGTTTAGAACCTCACAGGTCGCTGTAAAATATGCCTAATTTTGAAATGTGGCGCCAACCCTCGCTCATCCGTGGACAAGCTGTAAAAAATAGCCAGCCTAATCATCTAAGTTTATACCACTTAAGCTCTTACATTTCAAATACTACTTGCATAAAAATAAGCTCTCTTATCAGTTAACACCAATTTGCCTTTTGCCGTTTCGTTTGTCACCAACGAACAGAGAAAGCATCTGAATATGCAAGAATTTTGCGGCCAGCAAGTACATCGCTGCCGCTGACGGCACAACCACAGCAAGCCTTAGAATGTTAGACCATCTACTATCAGGAAGGTTCCCCATCAACCAAATAATTGCAGCGCCAACGACGCACATAAAGGCTGTCGCAGCAATTGTTTTTATCAAAGTAACCAACAATCCATCCAATATTGAACGACCTAATCTTCTTCGAAGGACTGTAATAAGAATAACGACCTGCAGGTATGAGCATGCCGCTGTTGCACAGGCCAGTCCGGCACGTCCCAAATACCAGATAAGAGTCAGATTCAGCAAAAAATTCGCAACGACAGCCACCAACGCGCTTCGCATCGGTATTTTCGAATCTTGCATGGAGTAAAATGCTCTGGCAAGAATCTGCTGAGCAAAGTACCCGCACAATCCTAAAGCATAGAAGTTCAATGTTCGTATCACCATAGTTGTGTCTTTATCGGTGAACCTGCCGTGTTCAAACGCAGCCGAAATAAGCGGTCTGGCTACCATTATCAACCCGAGGGTCGCTGGAACCGCAACAAAAATGGTCCCGCGTATCCCTTTTGAAATAGTTGTTCGAAGCGCAGCAAAGTCTTTCCTGGCAGCGTCGGCACTCATTACTGGAAATATGGCCGTGGCCAGTGATATACCTAAAATCCCTAACGGCAGTTGATACAGGCGTTGTGCGTAATAAAGATGCGACACCGAGCCCCGCCACATTGGATACTCAATCTGAGCGCCCAACAACTCAAAGAAACGCCCTTTTTCTTCCGAGCCCGAAAACCACCATGCAATAAGGTCATCCGCAAGGGTATTTATCTGCGTTACCGTCAGGCCCAATATCATCGGCCCCATCAGCAAGAGTATCTTCTTGAAGGACTCCGAATGCACCTGCCACGCCGGCCGAATCGAAACGCCTGAACGGTGAAGCGGCCGAATCTGTATTGCTATCTGCACAACACCTGCAAGAAGAACCGCAACAGCCACATAAAACAACTGCTGTCTGACCTCAAGCTTTAGCAGCCATCCGGTTGACAAAATCGTCCCAATAATGAAAATGTTCAATACAATCGGCGCTGCAGCCGGTGCGGCAAAATGTCTATGCACATTTAGGATACCTGCCAGTATCGCTACAGTACAAACAAATAACATGTAGGGCAGCATTATCGAGCTTAATGATAGTATCAGCTCGGTTTCATTTGTTCGGGCAAAAAATCGGTAATAAAGCCAGATGCCACCCTCACCGACCAGCACCAAAACGGCTAAAATAATAAACAGAACTGTTACAACCGTGTTGACCAGTCTCGCCGCTTTTTCACGGTCCTTGTAAAGCGCTTCACTGTAAACCGGAATAAACGAGGCAGATGCCGCCCCCTCACCGAAAAGCCTCCTGCTGAGATTGGGAATCCTAAATGCGATAATCCAGGCATCGAGTAATTGATTGGCGCCAAAAAAATGGCTATAGGCGATATCCCGCACCAGCCCAAAGACCCTGCTAAGTGCGGTAAGAGAAGCAATTTGTCTGAAGCCTTTTATCATCCTTCGCTGCTCATATCTCGCTTCATGAGATACGCTTGGTTTCCCGCTTTGCGGGGGCGCTTCACGCTTTTGGTGCTACGCTGAAAGGCCTGCACCGCCCCACATTATTTAATAATCCCACAGAAGCCATACTAACTAGCAGGCTCGAGCCACCGTAACTTACCAATGGTAAAGTCAAGCCCGTGATAGGCATAAGACCCATTGTCATACTGACATTGACGATAACCTCAACTACAAACATTGCGACAATACCGACCGAAAGCAATTTACCGAATGGGTCGGTATTATTCGCCGCGATTTCCAGCCCACAGACAACAATAATAACATAAAGCCCGAGCACAGCCAAACAGCCCCAAAAACCCCATTGCTGGGCAATGATGGCAAAAATGAAGTCGTTGTGCCTCGCTCTTAGAAAGTCGTATTTGACAAAAGGTCCCCGCCGAAAACCGTACCCTTTGGCACCACCGGATGCAACGGCATATTTTGAGCGAATCAGATGCCACCCCCAATCACTCTTCCATTTCTTTTCACTGAATTGAGTACCGACAAGAGCCTCGCCAAGCCAGGGATGCCTCTCGGCCTTTTCACGAATCCAGGCGTTTTGCAATATGACGCTACTAATCCTGATTCGCTGGTAAGACCTCATCTTATACCATAGCAACGGGCTTATTAGCAGTGCCATAAGAACAATAATCAAAAGATGCTTTACCTTTGCGCCAGCCACAAACAGCAATGTAAAGAGGATTGGCATCATCAGCATAACGGTGCCCAGGTCCGGCTCAAGAAGAATTAGAACCATTGGCAGCAGAGTCAAAGCAAATGGCCCAATGAGGGCGCTGAAACTACGGTAATTGCTGCGGTATCGCAGATACCACGCCAACGCCAAGATATATGCAAGCTTGCAAACCTCCGATGGCTGCAGAGCAACCGACTGTCCTGCTATTGTGAATTCTATCCATCTGCGTGTGCCCTTGCGCAGTGGCACGGTTAGCACATTAGCGATCCTGATATCCACAAACTTATCGAGTAGCAATACGCCTAATAGCAGCAGCACGAATGCATATATCCAATAGCTTGCCGCCCCAAAACGCCTGTAGTTGACTAAGTTAACCACTATAAAGCCAGCTATCGCAATGGCTAAAAATATGACCTGTTTCTTCCAGAGATTCCCCAAATCGCCTGTTTGACTGGCAGGGCTGAACTCTGCAGGGTGGCCGACAGAGTAGATAGTAGCTATCCCGATGCCAGCCAGGATTAAAGCAGCCGCCAGCAGGCATAGTCTTACAGCTATAAGTCGTCCTTTTAGAAAGTTGAACATAACGGCAAGATAACAAAGAAGCTAAAAACTAAAAGCGAAAAACTAAACACTATGGAATAAAGCTAAAAATTCTACAGTTTTGAGCTTTGAATTTTACGCTTTAACCTTCTATAGGGCCGCAGCCCCGATTCATCAAGATTAGCCCAAAAACAGATCAAGACCGCGTATACGCTCAAATTACCAGCCCAAACGCACATTCAGCGGCTCCTATATGTCAAATCATACAATTATGCCCTAAACTTCAATTTTTCCCGTGTTTTTTCACATTTTTTCTTTCACTTTCTCACATCCCAAGGATATATCCCATACCAATCCCTGCTAACAGCAACCTGCGACTATTGTTGTTTGCATGTATTTTCGCAAATCGGCGGGAGAAAAAAAGAAGGTGAAACGGATTTTCCAGGTTCAATTTTTTTGTGATTTTTTGCATTATTTTCTTGAAGCAGGCAGGGGTATTGTGGTATTATAAAATTGATCTTCACCAATTAAAACCTGTGTATGTAATTTTTGGCACCTGTTTTTCGCCAACTGGCGAGAAAGGAGGAGAATAGGGAATAAATATATTTACATCTTGTTGTTACTGCCGGCTGGAACACCACGTTCAATTATTTAAAAATTTAAGTATCATAAATTGAACAAGTGTATCTAAATGTTTTGTTAGGCAGAAGACAAAAACCAAGATAGTGCAGAGTGTGTAGCTCTGCGAAGATAGAGAAGAAAAGAAGGGAGTTGTATTATGAGAAAGATGACTCTCACCCTGGTAGTAGCGTTGCTCGCTACTCCGGCGTGGGCAACTGTCACCATCACCGCCACAGACCTGGGTGGAGGAGTAGTAGCTATCGACTATTCGTCGGATGAGGCGAAGCTGGTCAGAGCATTTGCCCTGGACATCACGGTCGATAACGGCACTATTGATGCCATTGCCGACTTTGCAGTTGGTGATGACAACAACGGCTACGGCATTTTCCTAGCCAATTTCAGCCGGTACATCACCGTCGATCCTGATACCGGCGAAGTCAGTGACTGGAGCGCAGCCGGTTATACACCCGTGGCTGATGGTAGTGATGCTGGCGCTCTGGGTGGTCTCGGCACAAGCGGTATTACCATCGAGATGGCCTCACTCTATGATACCAAAGCTCCAGGCAATGAGGGCAGACTCTGCACAGTCACTTGTAGCGATAGCTGCAAGCTGAGTATTGCTCTTAACGCAACCCGCGGTAATGTGGTACTGGAAGATGCTACAGAACCAACTGTGGATTTGACCGGCGCAACTAATGTTCAAGTTAATATTGGTCCAGTGATCACATACAGCGGTCCGCACAAGGACGAATGGCTCGCTGTAGGTTCGCCTGAGTGCTGGATTTCCAGCATTAACCCAAGACAGTGCCATGGCGACGCAGATGGTGCTTCCCAGGGTAAGCAGCAATACTGGGTATCCACCAACGACCTTGACATCCTGATTGCAGCCTGGAACAAGCCGCTGGAATCACTTAGTGGCAATCAGATTTGCGCCGACTTCGACAATCTACCTCAAGGCAAGCAGCAGTATCGTGTCTCGACTAATGACCTGGACATCTTGATAGCCAACTGGCAACTTGCTGATGGTCCAGCTCCTGATTGTCCGTAATGTGGACTCAGAGAGTACCATGACGTGTGCTCAGAGAGACAGCGATTGGCAAACTAAGATATACCTAGAGGTTATGTCGAAGGGACTGCGATTCCCAAATGAAAGGAGAAGATGATGAAAAAATTACTGGTTGTGGCATTGGTTTTTGGAATGGCGTCGGTGGCAAATGCTGAGCTCATTCAAGTCGATGGTATTGATCCCGGCCCCTCTATTGAGATTTTTGAAGGGGTTACACCCGTAATTAGCGTTGTAAGCGAGGATACTTCCAGTTGGCTGGGTTATGTGATCGTTGAAGAGGGCGGCGCTGGAGCACTGAGCAATCCAGCCAAGCTGGATGCAGCAGGTGATATAGGCGCTATTACACCCTATACAGAGGCCGGTTGGGGTGCCGGTTTTGAGCTCACGGTGGCAATGAGTTCAGGGGGTATTCCCGCCGTCGCCATAGGACCGCAGTTTACGCTACATTACTCAGGCGGTGTCTTAGGTGATACTGCCACGATTTCACTGTTCGTCGACCCAGAGTATGGGACCCCGGCCGATTCAGTAGCTATAACCGTTATTCCTGAGCCAATGACTGTTATGCTGCTTGGTCTCGGGGGTCTGTTCCTGCGTCGTCGCAAATAAGACGTTAGCCTTGGCCAAGGCCAACAAATTAGTTCGCAAAGAGGCAAGTCTCTTACGACTTGCCTCTTTTTTTATCTTGCAGCTTAGTCCTATATTTCCTAAAATTGGTTTATCCTTTGTTAACAAATGGGATTCGACCGATGATGAAACGATTATTGGTCTTATCGTTTTGGGGTTTATTTGTTTTTCTGCTTAGTGGCTGCCAGAGTTCCGCCGGGAATAAAAGCGGCGTCGACGTAATCATTGAGGGCGATGGACAGTTCCCGCCGTTTCTTGTTGGCAGATGGAAAGCAGATAAAGGCGGCTGGGAATTTGTCTTCGAGCCGGATGGGACAATTTCCTCAGCGGTAGTCAGTCTCGGCAGGGTAACAATGAAGCCTGGGCAGATAACCACCACATCGATGAAATTGGGTGGTAAAGGAGTGTTCGAGCCTGCTCAGTGGACGGTTCAATATTTGCCAGAGCATCGCGAATTAAGCGTTGAGATTGCAATAGATCGCTTTCGTGTCGAACTGGGCGAAAACATTGTACAAGGCCAAACCCGGGATTTCTTCATCGGTTCAGTCTCCGTGGATGGCCAGTTGTGGTGGGCCGACCGGTTCAGTTTCTCCGAATACATTGCCGATACAAAGAAATATCCTAATTACAAGCTGCCTTTTGACCCTAATGATAACCCCCGGGATAGTTTAATTTTCCAAAAGGTCACAAAATCAAAGTAGATTATTTTTCATCTACTGTTTTTTAGACTCGATAAGCTCAAGATACTTTTGCAATTTTACTACAGTCTCTTTCTCCCCGATATGCAACATAAAGCCGACTGCTTTTTTCAACAACGCTGCAATCGCTTCATCGTAGCGTTCCTGGATTACAAGCGCCTGTGCGAGCGTTGAATGGTTATTGACATCGTATGGATTCAGTTTTACGACTAATTGAAAATATTTCGTTGCTTCGCTGAAATTACCGACTTCCGCTAAAACATTACCCAGCCTGCTCACTATCTTGGCTGAATCTGGTTTTTGGGCCAAATCTTCCCCAAGCAAAAGTAGAGCAAACTGATATGTCATCAACAAGCCGATTTTCATTAGCCGAAATAGCGAATTCCATCGGTATTCAAACCAATGGGAATTACTAACAGGTTCAAAAGCAGATACGGTGAGGTTTTTCAATTAGAAACTGCGGTTTTGCAAAACGAGCCAAAACTCACCAACTTTGTTGGAACTAAAGGATAATTATTAATCATTGATAGCTGACTTATGACTTACGACTTTATATTGTTACGTGTTTGAGCGTTGTTTTTGCATCAGATTCAATTTCAGCGTTAGTTTGCTCACCAGGCTTGAAAGGCAGCGGCTCAGCGAACTGAATGGCAACACGACGCAAGAAGCTATTTACATTATCGACCCGGCAGATATGAGCTGAACGGGTAAAATTTGCCATATCAAAAGAGTCGTCCGGGCCGAAACGCGGAACACTAAAACGGGCGGTTATTTCCTGGCCGGCGTCGGGACAACTGCCGTCGTTGTAACAGGTAAATGCGGCGGCCCTGCTGGAAATATCAATCATCTGGCCTTGTGAAAGCGCATCGTTAAAGTCCTCAGCAAACCAGATGGGCCAATGATATCGCAATCTTTGCTCTGCTCTTCGCTCATTTTCTGCGTCCATTTTTAACACCTCAAACTTCGTATCTCGTAACCTTCCGGCTGTGTTACCATCCAAAACGGTTTGCTTTTATAGTTGTTTGCAAATCGACAGATTTAAGAAGCTACTTTACGAAGGATTACCGAAAAAATCGCTGTTAGGTGAACTGATAATGCAGATTAGCCTGCTCCTGCCTTATAATGATGGAATAACTCAACTAAGCTTTTTTGCAACTTTTTGGCTTATCGACAAACATATTCCTATAACCAACAAATAACTTAAAGCAAAACCTGGCAAAAAGACTCGTTTCGTTTAGACTAAAACGGCTGGTTCGATTGTGTTATAAGTGACGAACGTTCGTTCCAAGACAAAGCATGCAGGATTTACATGATAGAAGACAAGCTGCTTATATGGAAATTTAAGCACGGTAGCACCGATGCTCTGAGCCGTATCTACAAAAAGTACAAAAATAACCTACTTAAGCTGGCAATTGCTCTTTTAAATAACACAAGTGCTGCCGATGATATTGTACAAGATGTTTTTGTCTCTTTCGCCGAATCCGCCGAGAAATTAAAACTCAGCGGCAATCTCAAAAGCTACCTGGCAACCTGCGTTGTTAATCGTGTACGCAACGCAAACAAAGCGAGGCAGCGACAAGAGACTACCGGCCTGAATGAAGCCGAGTCAGCGGTATCAAACTCAGAAAGGCCGGAACAATGGATTATCTGCAGCGAAGAACTCAAACGACTTAATAATGCTCTTGCCCAGCTTCCATATCAGCAGCGAGAAGTAGTAATGCTGCACGCCCAGAACGGGATGAAATTCAAGGTAATTGCCAAATTGCAGAGCGTTTCAATTAACACAGTCCAGAGCAGGTACCGCTATGGGCTGGATAAACTGCGGTCAATTTTAGATAGCGAGGCCGAATTATGAAACCGTCAGAAAATATAGAAAAGCTAATTAAGAAAACAGATATTGATACGAACGCCAAGATGGATGAAGTGCTTCTTAGCGAGGTCCTCAAGGCATTCGAGAAATCCAAAAACAAGAAACCGATGAGTTCTCCGCAAAATATTTGGAGAACGATTATGAAAAGCAGAATCCCAAAACTTGCCGCAACAGTCGTGATAATGATTGCGGTAATTATAGGCGTTCGTCAGTTCGGGAGTTCAATTGATCTATCGTCAGTTGCCCTTGCTCAGATGACCAAAGCGATTAAAAAAATGCCCTGGATGCATGTTCGTGCAGAGATTGATGCTCCAGGGAGCAAAGGTCAAATAAACTCATGGATTTGTTTTGAAAAGTCTATAGAGATAACGAAGCAGGTAGATGGTACAATCAGATACCGTGACGAAGGGCGAGATACGATGTATGTGTACGAGCCTATCAGTAATACAGTTATAATTACATCACTGAGTGATAGATATGCAGTAGAAAGGCGTACGCCTTTTCCCCTATCACCGATGGAAGGCATAGAAAGGCTAATCGAGACGTTAAGGGAAGAAGGTAAGGCCGAGCTATCCATCGACCATGATGAAATAAATGGACAGTCTGTCGAAATTATACACGCCGCAGCCCTATACAGAATACAAGACGAGTCCATAATTAACCAGGATATGACCATTATTATCAATGCCGGATCCAAGTTGCCAATCCATATGGACACGGTCGCCACCAAAGAAAATGGGGTGCGACTTGGAACTGCGCACGCTGATTTTGATTACCCGAATGAAGGCCCGGAGAATATTTATAGTCTCGGAGTTCCTCAGGACGCAGAGGTAGTCGACCGACGGCCAAGTCCCGATGTCGACTCAGAAATAAATATCAACTATCGCTTTGTTACTAATCCCGAAAATCACACCCAAGAAATGCTGATTCTATATGGAGGGATTAATATCGATTTAGTTAAGATTCCTGAAGGTGAATTCTTAATGGGCAGCCCAGATACCGAGATTGGATATCCAGCCCGCTTCTTAGAAATGTTTGGAGAGGGAATCAAGAGAAAAGGAGGTTCTTTCCGTCCCGATAATGAATCCCCACAGCATTTAGTTAAAATAGCTCGTGGTTTTTACATGTCAAAATATGAGATTACCTGTTCCCAATTTCGCAAGTTTCGCCCTGAATTCAGAAAGAAGCCATATCGTGTAGGAACGTTAAGCAAGTCCAAATCAATGGATATGGACATGGATAATCAACCGGCAAGCGTCAGTTTGAACGATGCGACAGAGTTTTGCAAATGGCTAAGCGAAAAGACGGGCCTGAATGTAAGACTTCCCTCTGAGGCTGAATGGGAATATGGCTGCCGGGCTGGAACACAAAGCCGTTTTTATTGGGGGGATTCTGAAGAAGAAGCAGGCAAATACGCTAATTTGGCCGACAAGGCCTATGAAAAAGTGGCACCTGGTAATTTATATACGCTTAACACAGATGATGGTAATGTGGGTCTTGCTCCTGTGGGACACTATTTGCCCAATAACTTTGGGCTTTATGATATGATTGGCAATACTACAGAATGGGTCCAGGGCGTATATTCTGAAAACGCCTACAGCATCGACCCAAACAACATGTCTTTTGATTTAAATAAAGAGGAAAATCAAGAACTCTATATCAAAGGCGGAAGCTGGAAGGGGGAGGTTACCCACTCCAGGTGTGCTTCGCGTTGGCAGGTTTCACAAGACGCAGTATCTAACACATTAAGGTCTTATACAGGATTTAGAATCATAATTGATGAACCGTAATTGGTATCGCATTTCACAACGGCTCCTTTGCCTATTAGGCCAAGTGGTTTCGCTCGGCCTTTTTTTTATGTGGTAATGGAAGCATTTCGGCTGAAAATGAGGTGCGCAGAATGTGTTTCTTTCATCTATAATGGTGAAGGCCATGGCAAAGTGGGCACAGAAATACAGTATTGAGGACAGTTCTTGATAGAGCGGCAAAAAAAGATTCTGCAGCTACTGGATACATCAGGAGAACGTCTGCACAGGCTTCTGGCACGACTGACGCGACGCGAGGATGTGGTAGGGGATTTGCTGCAGGAACTTTTCATAAGATTATGGAATTCCAAAACGTTTAACAAAGCAGAGGACCCTTCTGCTTATGCTTACCGTGCAGCTATAAACCTTGCGTTTGAATGGCGCAGAAAGCAAGAAGCAAGGTGCCAACCGTTGGAAGAAAGTTGCCCGGCAGCAAGTGATAGCTCCTCAGCACTTGGGAAGATGATTCAGGCTGAAGAGTTAGAGCAAGTCCTCAATGCCACATCAAAGTTGACTGATTTAGCCCGAGATGTAGTTGTGATGCGGTATATTGAGCAGGATTCCTTCGAGGAAATTGCAGAACGTCTCGGCAAAAAGGCGCAATATATGCGCGCGTTGTGTGCCAAAGCCATGGCACAGCTTAGAGAATTGCTGGCAGGTGAGAATGGATAATCCAGTGTAAATGAGTATAGCATTGTGACGAGCTGATATTATGTCTGAAATTGATGAAAAAGAAATTAAGAGTCGTTTTGAAACTATTTCACGATTTGAACCAAGCTCCGAGGTTACCGCCCGCGATTTGGAACAGGTAAGAAGAAGATTAACCCAGCACATGAGCGGACAGCAAACAAGGGAGAAAAAAATATGGAGAACAATCATGAAAAGTAAAATAACAAAGTTAGCTGCAGCAGCGGTGATAATTGTCGGTACTTTACTGTCAATTATCCTTTTGGATAAGACCGGTGCTCCTGCTTTTGGTATGGCTGAGGTTATGGCTGCTATGACAAAGGCTGAATGGATGCACATGACCTACGAATATGCCGAAAACAACACAGGATTTGAGGGCATTGAGCCAGGGATAAGAGAAAGGTGGACTTCGGTTAATCCTAAAAGGAACATAACAGTGTACAAAAATGGCAAAATCAACTTCACAGAATATTCAACAGATGAAATAAAAGCACAACAATATGACGTTGAGACTAATGTGCTGACAACACGATATATATCTACAAGCAAGAATTATTCATATACTACCATTGTCGGCATGATTCTTGGAGATATTGCAGAATTGGAAAAGAGAGAAGCCACAGTCGAATATATTGATGGTGTTTATGATGGTAATCCAGCTAAGATCATTAATGTAGATACCATTGATGATAATGGTGTGCATCACAAAAGCTCCACCGTTGTCGACGTTCAGACACATTTGCCAAAGCGTAGGACACACATCTCTGAACGACCAGGTAAAAGTACAACAGCAAACATTATATTTGACTATCCGCAAACAGGCCCAACTGACATCTATCAGGCCGGAGCACCACGTGACGCAGAAGTCAAGGTAATCGGACAAAAACTAACCCCTGAATTTCTTGAAACCATTAAACCGTATCGTGCGGCCAGGGAAAGCCTGCCCCAACAACGTATTGTTGTGGAAGTGGCAAATGAAAACGATAATCATTCTGTAGTGTCTGTAATATATACCAATGGTATTAAAGAAAGATTTGAACAGCTAAGCTACGTGAAAAATGATACACGTCCGGACACAGATGATTTTAAAAGGATTCTGGACTGGGCTAATAAAGCCATGAGCGATGAATTTGGAAAACATGGAATACAACTGAATGATGGCACCATTGTTTATTGTGCTAATCGTGATTACTTTAATCCCTGGACCAGGAAAAAGGTGTCTCGATTACACTACCGTTTTGGTCTTGTTCCTGGCGGATTAATTGATCGTGGTTGGCCAACAATTCCCACAGGAATGTTTGTTGAAAACGATTATGCTATTAATAATAATCTGTTATGTATAGAAACCACGAGCGAGCCGCGATTTACCGGGGACTCAAAGCTGGCTGAAGCTGCTGAAAAAACACTTTATTACATCGACCCTGAGCATGATTATATATGCGTTCGCATAGAAAGTTTCAGACATCCTGTGCCGCCACCGTATGGTAATCCTGCAGTTAACGTGCCGGTTTTTGATCCTATAGATATTCCTTTTGAACCCTACTTGCTAACAGAGGTGGCCCAATTCAGCCTAACGGACACTGGCCACTGGTATCCGAGTTGGATAATAACCACAAACAAGCAATCTTGGTCTGATCCTGGGAGCGGCTGGCAGATGCGGGAAAAAACATTTGATATAAGACTGTATATCGATACCAATCCAGAATTTCCGGATGGGATTTTTGATCCGGAGAATCTGCCAAAAGCAAATGAGTGAGTGCTCTGTTCTGGAAATTCTCAAGGCCGGGTTGGTTTCGCTCGGCCTTTTTTTGTACGGTTTGAACTCATGCAATACAGCCGACCAACCATTGCATCGACTCTGCCAACCGTGATATTTTAATTCCCGTGTTTTAAACGGCCTTTTTGTCGATTTTTTGAGGGAAGAACACGTTTTTCAACTCAATGTGTTTAATTGTGTCAAAAACGTAAATTTTCAGGTAAAAAATATGCTGCCGGTTCGTCCTACTAATAGACAATCGATTGTTCTGATATCAGATAAACGAAGCACATATGGTTGAGGACAAACTGCTCATATGGAAATGCAAGCACGGCAGCCGAGCTGCTTTCCGACGCATCTACGAAAAGTATGAGAGTGATTTGCGAACATTAGCAGCCAACCTTTTAGATGATAAAGCGGCTGCTGAAGATGTTGTACACGATGTCTTTATCTCTCTCCTGCAAGTTGTGGAAAAGTTTGAGCTAAGAAGCAGTTTGGCGGGTTACTTGAAAACTTGTGTTGTTAATAGATCACGAGACTATGCGCGGAAGAGGCAGCGGCAAACCGCTGCGATTAATGACGCGGAACAAGTGATACCAAATGATGATGGGCCTGTTCAGTTGGTTATAAAGAGTGAAGGACTGCAAAAATTAAGTTTTGCTATGAGTCAGATTCCGTATGAGCAGAGAGAGGCTATTGTCCTTCATCTGCATGGGCAGATGAAATTCAAGACAATAGCTAAGCTGCAGAAAGTATCAATTAAAACGGCCCATAGTCGGTATCGAGCTGGATTAGATGGATTGAAGTTGATTTTAAACAGTGAGGTTTAAGAATGAAACCTGCAGAGAAAATCGAAAGATTAATTAAGAAGAGCCGCTATAAAGCCAGTCCCCAGGCATACGATAAGGCTCTTGGCAGCTTCTTGCAGGCAGTAGATGCTTACGAAAAACAGAAACCCGCTCTAACTGAGCCGAATATATGGAGAATAATCATGAAAAGTAACGTAACAAAACTCGCTGCTGCGATAGTAATAATAATCACTGTCGCGCTGGCAAAAAGTCTGTGGGACAGATCAATTCCCACAGCTTATGCAATTGAGCAAAGCATAGAGGCAATGCGAAAGGTAACTACTGCTCATTGTTTTGTAACCACATTTGCCGAAGAGCGAATTGAAATGTGGATTAAAGTAAATCCCGAAACTGGAGAAAACGAATATTTCTATATGAACAGCCCGGACACAAAGATAATAGCATCGCCAAATGAAACTTATATGTATCATAAAAGCAAAAATGTGGTTATCCATCTAAAAGGAAGCGGCCACGTAGTTTCTCACGTTCGCTTTGGACGGTTCATAGAAGATATGGTTGAAGCGGCCAAATCTATGAACGGCAAGATTCAAATCAAGCCACATGACATTGACGGCGAAAAGACTGTCATCCTTTTGGTAATAGAAACTGATGAATTGACATTAGAGTCCAAGGTGGATTCGGAAACAAGACTGCCTATGTCTATGAATATGGTACCTAAAGGAAAAACGCAGCCTGGGCAGATCGGTCAGAGTATCGACGAAATGTCTTATGATGAGCCTTTGCCCGAAGGAATTTTTGAGTTTGAAATCCCAGAAGGAGCACAAATAATAGAGCAGTAATGGAAAAAACGGTTGAGATGGCGAGCAAAGCCTTTGGGACTAATCCAGAGGCTTTTTCAACATCCCAACTGTTCCCTATCCCTTCCTATTCGAGGTTGCATTTGGTCTACTGCCTTACCAAAAGCAGTTTTGCTTGATTTAGCTCGGCTTTCTATACGCTTTCTGTTTGTGAATTGATTTTCTCAGTGCTGAATGCTCGCACGAGTTTGATAAATTGCTGGCCGCGGTGCTGGAAATTATCGAACATATCGTAACTTGCGCAAGCGGGGCTTAATAAAACTACATCGCCACTTTCCGCCAGCCGGTTTGCTAACCGGACAGCCTGCGCTAACGAGTCAACAATTTCAACCCTTGTGCCCTTGTACTCTTGTACCCTTATGCTCTTGTGCTCTTTAATCGCTTTTGCAATTTTTTCGGCGGTATGGCCTATAAGAATTGCCGCCTTGGCGTTCTCGGCTATTTTTTGGCCGAACTCATCGAAGGGTATGTTCTTATCATATCCACCGGCAATAATAATTATTGGCCGGTCGAAGGCCTCTAATGCACTAATGGCACTTTGCGGCGTCGTAGCCTTCGAATCATTGTACCAGAGGACGCCGTTTATTTCTTCTACAAGCTCAAGACGGTGAGGCAAAGGCTTAAAACCCGGGAGGGATTTTTTAATGCTGTTATCGGCAATACCGAAGTGCCTTGCTATACTGACGGCAGCAGCAAGGTTTGAAAGGTTGGCCCGGCCGGGCAGTGTGAAACTATCGCGAATCTCCTGGCTTATATCGTCAGTTGAAAATTTCATACAAACTCTGCCGGTGTCTTTGTTGTATTTTTCAAACCATTCGGCACCAACTTTATCTTCGGCATTGAAGATAGAAACAGCAGGACAGTTTTCATTGAGTTTCTGGAACCTAAAGACATTTTCCTTTGCAGCACAATAATTGGCAAATGCCCCATAGCGGTCAAGGTGGTTTGGTGTAAGATTCGTCAAGAGTGCAACTTTTGGTCCCTTTTGAATTTGTGCCAATTGCTCAAGCTGAAAACTCGACAGTTCCAGCACAACCAAATCATCAGGAGCAATTTGGTCTACCACGGTCAGCAACGGCTCGTTACCGATATTGCCACTGAGCCAAACGTGTTCGTCTCTCGTCGCTCGTCGCTCGTCACCTGCACCTCTGAGTAAATGTGCAGTTAGAGCCGCTGTTGTGCTTTTGCCATTTGCTCCCGTTATGCCGATTATCGGGGCAGAACATAACTGGAAAAAGATGTTTATCTGAGACGTGATAAATTTGTTGCGCTGGCGGGCAAGTTTGAGAAACTCATTATCAGGGGCAACCGCAGGATTGGCTACGATAATGTCAGCTTGTTCAAAATCGGCGGGGTCGTGTGAACCGAGATGAAATTCTATATCAGCAGACTCTTCGAGTTTTCTTATCGAATCGCTTAGCTGTTGACGCGAAGCTAAGTCCGTTACTATTACTCTTGCCCCGGCGCT
>Ga0209636_10002966_pt1 | contig 17323 bp, 14 predicted proteins | sample DeeMarSWOR152_54_FD_187464 | JGI IMG/M metagenome (GOLD analysis project Ga0209636, IMG submission 187464) | Marine sediment microbial communities from White Oak River estuary, North Carolina - WOR-1-52-54 (SPAdes) (version 2) | ecosystem: Environmental > Aquatic > Marine > Intertidal zone >...
AGTATAATATCACTATTCGTCATCTTCTGCAAATGAAAGGAGGGCTGGAATTTGATGATTCGGGCGCTTCTTGGCTTGAATATGCTAGCAGTTCTGATTGGGTTAAATATGCCTTAGAATTACCGAAGAGCCATGATGCCGGTGAGGACTGGGATTACAGTACTCCCCAAACGAACCTCCTTTCCGTGATTTTAACCAAGGCAACAGGGATGAGTACAAAGCAATTTGCAGACTTGTACTTATTTGGTCCTTTAGGAATCACGATAGCTCAGTGGTCTCAGGACCCTCAAGGATACTACACTGGCGGCCATGAAATGTATTTCACGCCACGAGATATGGCGAAATTCGGTCTGCTGTACTTAAACAACGGCACTCTAAATGAAGAAGAAATTGTGTCCAAGGATTGGGTGTTGGAATCCATCCAAAATTACGAGTATGGAAACAGAATTGAAGATATTTTTCAGTATATTGAAACGAGCAGTGCAGGTTATGGATACCAATGGTGGACAGCGACATTCTATGACCACTTCTGTTATATGGCAAGAGGATGTTGTGGACAAGTCATCTACTGTATTCCCGATTTTGATTTGGTTGTCGTTACAACTGCCTGTGGCACAGTAATGGACGACCCAATCGTGTTCGACCAAATCGCTTACATTGATCGTTTTTTAATCAACTATATCTTTCCAGCAATCAATGATTTTTGGAATTGATTTTATTCTGTACTTCTCTTGGTCAAGAATCGAAGATAAACACGTAGGTCACGAAACCGGATACGAAGGGCCGGTACTCTGTTTTGGTATTCAATGAAAGCCTCACCAAACCTTTCTCGAAGCTCTTTCTCCTCCACAAAAACAATGTGAACCAGAAAACCCACCAAGAACACTAAGAAAAGCACCAGAGAGTACACTGAGAAGCGAAGCCATAAACCCCCAAAAGCAAACAATAACACAGCTAAATATGTTGGATGACGAATCACCGAATATATCTCATGCTGTTGGATTTTTGACTCGGCAGGGTAGTAGAGGTATATCAACGCCATGTAATCAACTCCAAAGGTAAGCAAAGCACTTCTGACAGTTAACATACCAAGAATTATGAAGAAGAAACTCCCAATAGTCCGTATTGCAGGATCAAAACCAACAGGCATACCAAAGAATGATAGGAAGGACTGAGATAACATGACAGTTAGGGGATTTACGGGTATTCCAGTCGTAAGAATTTCTATTGGGACATAAATGTGAACGCAGATAGCTATGATCCAAGAGATTCCGAAAAATGCCCGGGGAAACACTTTCTGATACGCGAGTTCCCCCAGTTCTGCCACGTATCGGTTCTTACTATGCCAAACACTCCATATCAACCTGAAAGCAATTAACTGACACAACAGCGCTCCAAGAATCGGGAGGATTGGCTCAATTAGCACCAAGATAGTAACTTGCGGAAAGATTCTTGCTACGGAATCAACAAGCAACATGAGGGATAAAGCCGTAGCAAATGCCAGGAGGAGCACTAAACCTATTCCCACCGCCCCCCAACCCAAGTATCTGGGAATCTTCTCCTTCAGTATGTCCAGACCCTTTAAGCGCATAATTGATCAGCAAAATGAAATACAATTGCCACATTTTAAAATTTTGAGTCATTTAACTAGGCTGATTATTTCATGGAATTGTTTTGAGCTGGAGTTGAAAGTGCTGTTCATGTTATTTGGGTTGGGTTCGGAATCGCCAAATGATGAATAATACAACAAGTAACGCCCACGTCATAAAAGAAAAGATGGAAATCCATTCAATAATTGCACCTGAATCAGTACCGAAGAGCAATAAAAAAAGGACGAAGATGATGTTTAAGACTCCTAATACAAACCCGTAATAGCTGATTCCTTTTTCGTAGACTCCTTGCTTGAAGAGAATATAGTTCATTGAGAATAAGACGGGAATCCAGGTTGCGAAGATTAATAGACTAAAGATAAAATGCAGTTCGTAGATATCCTCACTGAATACTCCAGACATTATAATGGTAAACGCGTTGAACATCCCAATCGCTGTGGCGATGAGTAGAATCCGGTAATGCTTCGTATTCTTGTATGATGAAAAGATGCCCAGATATGTAAGAAGAAGCATCACTCCCGTCTGAATGACGGCTAGATTATAATAGCTGGCTCCAGTGGGATTTAGGCTGGAATTTCCGAGTCGGCTTAAATATTCGGTAAATGGGTTAAAGAAGCCAGGATAGTGGAGAATTGACACATAGGTCAAACTACAATAGAGAATCGCACCAATAAGCCCGGGTAAAACTAGAAGCGTCCATTTCGATTGTTCTTTTGCCATCGAAGGATTTCCTCCTAGAACGAATTTGCCAAAACAAGCTAATCCTGTTTTTGGAGAGCTAGTTAAGCATATCCGTTGAGGAAACTCAGAGGCTTTTCTGTTTTCACATCATTAGACCGAGGCTAGTCTAGGAAACAGCTCAAGTGCACCCTTTCGTGCAATTGATATCAGGTCTTCTTCATTGAAACCATCGAAGGTTTGCAGGTCTCTCAGGATGAGAGAGGCCATCAGCTTTGGTGCTGCGCCCAAATCGGTCCCGAGGACAATATGAGATGGATCTAGCAACTCATTGAGAGCACTCAGAGAGCTTTGGGCAGTTACAGCTGTTGTGTCATAATACATCTTCTGCAAAAGCTTCATGCCTGTGATAGGACCTTGTTTTCGAATTATCAGGTCATAGAGTGAACGTAGAACCTTGGTCTTGTCACGTTGTCGGTATTCCAGTACGCTGATTCTCCACGCAAGGTATGGGACTGTACCACCACCGTGTGAGAGAATATATCGGATGTGAGGATACCTGTCAAGTACTCCACTGTACACCATGTTCGTGACCGCTCGTGTTGTGTCAAAGGGCCACTCCAGGAACATCACGGGTACGTCTGGTTTTCGTATGTGTGCAAAGGGTGGATCGTGTGGATGAATAAAGACCACTGCCTTGCGTCTATTTAATTCAGCAAAGAATTCTTCGAGCTCAGGGTCGCCCAAGTACATGCCTTTCGAGTTGGATAATAGAGTGACTCCATCAAGATGTAGTTCATCAAATGCGTATTCAAGTTCTTCAAATGCTCCATCGATGTCTGGAAGAGGTACAGAGGCTAATCCGCCATAACGGCTGGGATAGGTCTTGATCAGCTCTGCGAGATAGATGTTGGTTGTTCGAGCGAATTTTCGGGAGAATTCGTTATCTTTGAAGTAGACTAGAGGTGCTGAGAGGACCGCTTTGTCGATTCCTAGCTTGTCCATGTCTGTGAGGCTTTTTTTGGGTCTCCATTTAGGAATGGGAATTCCGGATAACTCGGTGATGCCAATCTCTGCCAAGGCTTTCACATAATCGCTTGGAATGATATGATGATGTAAATCAATCCAACCAAAGTCATTAGACATTTGTTTCACCAATTAAATTCGATTTCGACTCGAATTCTAATTGATTCAAACTATTTCCCATTTATAAACTTAACGAATATGAATCGAATTCGAATTCTTTATAACAGTAACTGCATATTTAACATCACAATGAGAGAATCCAGGGCAAAACAATCAATTATCAAAACAGCACGTAAGCTGATTGAAAAGAAAGGCTACTCCAACGTCAACGTGAACGAAGTGGCCTATGTTGCAAAGGTAAGCGTAGGTACACTCTACTATCATTTTCCGAATGGAAAAGTTGACATCCTTGCAGAGATTATGTCGCAAAAGACTGCTGGATTTGTTGATGAGTTCAATCGACAATTGGGAGTGGAGAAAGTTCTTGAGAAAGGCATGAGCCTTGAAGACGCACTTCGTTGGATTTTCAAGAAAGTTTTAGAACTCCGTCGACCGGACCGACAGTTTCTTGCAGCGATTCAAAGTGAGATGTTCTCTAATCCAGACGATTACTCAATGTTTGTCAAGAAGTATCAGAGTACGGATGGACTACAACAAGCTATGAGTATCCTTTCTGAGTTCGTGGTGAAAACAGGAAAATCTGAAACGGATCGTCTGAGTAAGGTGGGAGATAAACTGGAGAGGATTCAGAGGGTCGTCGGGCTTATGATGAACTTTCAGATCATGTTCCCAGGGTACTTTGGAAATGACGACGAGTTTATTGATTTAGCATTACGGATCTTCTTTGAAATTCTAGAGTCTAAAATCTGAAGTTTTTGTTAGAACAAGAATTTGCCCAATGTAAAGAGACTGTACTGCTAAATTTGTATCAAAGCGTACCCAATAGAAGTATGAAAAGAATTTCAGGAAGTTACAAATTTCAATGTCAAAGACGGTGGAAAGTGTTACTCCTATTTTTTTTAAAAATCAACGCTTTAAAATATCAAAGAAGTAATTATTAAACCTCACTTGTATACAGTAACTATTTATTCTTCTCTTACTATTCAATAGTGCCTTACTCTCCAGTGAGGGATATTCTATATGAAAATTCAAATTTCAAAAATCTTAATAGGTTTACTACTAGTGACACTTTTTCCGTTAGCTTTTGTACCCGCATTCAATGTTTCCTTTGCTAGTCCCATCTTCCATAATGTACCCCTAGCAACTGACACCTATACTGAAGATTTCACCACGACGACCTACCGAAACCTTGGACAAACCACTACCTCAGGGTGGGGAAGCGGAATCGTAACGAATGCCCGAGGATACTCATCTCAACTACTCGATTCGTTCATGACGCCCGGTGAAGTCATGTCAATCGATGTACAAGGACGAATACTCTATGCCTCAATTAACCAAAGTTCTCCCTCCAACGCCTTTGGAATATTTGATATCAATAATCCCACTGATATCAAACAAATGAGCACGCCGGGTTCTTGGGCATTTCAAGAACCGGTTGCGGTGTCAGGGGACCTTGCTGCAATGGGCGGAGGATTACCTGGTAGTGAAGGAGTCGGACTCTACAATGTGACCGACCCGTTCAATCCGTCAATAATAATGCCCGCCATTTACTTTGATGGAAACCTTACCGATCTCGAATATCAAGGCCATCATCTTTACCTGGCAAACTACGATTCACCTGGTTCACTCTCCTTTCGCGTCATCGACGTTGCAGATCCTAATTTACCTGTCTTGCTTCCAATGGGTTACCTTTCACCCAATGTCCATGGATTGACCGTAGAAGGCCATTTCGTCTACCTTGCTGAAGGACTAACAGGTCTTAACATCATGAACATCACCAATCCCAAGACACCCACACCAGTGGATACCGTTAACACGCCGGGGTTTGCAATGGACGTGATCGTTGATGGCGGTCTCGCATTTGTGGCTGATGGAACTGGCGGAGTACAAATTGTTGACATCAGGAACCCAAGTTCTTCTTCAATCATCGGTGGTTATGATACCGCTGGTGAGGCTCGACACCTCGCACTTCAAGGTGACACCCTCTTTGTGGCTGACAGTGCCAATGGTCTTGTCGTCTTGGATGTTACTGATCCTACACACCCACTCCTTGTGGATACCATTGGAGTCAGTTATGCCTGGGATGTCGACTTATACGGAGAGATCGTTTGTATCGGTGGTGATGCAGGCATTTACACTTATCGTATCGGACTTGGTATGGCAAATCTAGAAGTCATTGGCGTCTATGATGGCGGCTTTGATATTAAAGATGTCCGTGTCCAAGGAGACATAGCTTATGTCGCAGCAGGAACCGATGGCTTCCTTACTGTTGATGTTAGCGATCCTGCCGCACCGGTTCTACTCGACCAATACACCACAAGTATTACTAATGCCATAAAACTCGATGTCCAAGGACATATCGTTGCAGTAATAGAAAATAGTTGGTTCCATTTATTCAATGTACTAGATCCAACAGACATTAGACTTTATGCGACCCTTCCTTTTGGTGGGGGCAGGGATGTCTTCCTTTGGGGAGAACTATGCTTCTACTCTTGGGAAGGACCTCCTGGGGGCGTTGGATATTATAATATCTCAAATCCCTATTCACCCACATGGACTCAGTGGTCAGTTGGTTCAAATATCACTGCAATTTGGGTACAAGGATCTTACCTATACGCTGTTGATGACGTAGGTGGGTGGGGTAACAGTTTCTATATCTATGATATAAGCGACCTATCCAATTTCCAACAAATCGAAGTAGTGTTTCGTCTAGGTTATCACTATGATATCTTTGTCGATGGCAATGTCGCCTATTTTGCCGATGATGACCCTGTTGCTCCTGGATACGCTTCAGTTTTTAATATCACAGACCCGTTCAATACATTCCTAACAGAAGACTTGTATAATGATACACTTGGAGTGTGGGGATATGGGCCCTGGCTCATAACCGCAGATCAACAAGATGGTGTATCCTTACATAATACTACAGATCTCAGTTCTGCAAATACCTTGTTTACAGAGTCAAGTGTCACCGCTGCTCGGGCTGTAACTATTCATGGTAATTACGCTTATGTTGCTAATACCACAAATCTTGTCATCTTACACCTTGTTCGCGCAGCTGGAAACACGTATGGACTTGGCACTAATGTCGCCACATCGCTTGAAGTAGATTCAACCACGGAAACTATTGAAAACGCCACACTTACCTATGTCGCTCTAGAGCCCACAGGAACCTCAATTAGCTTCGATATGTCTGCCGACGGTGGATCCACTTGGGAATCCGTCACACCTGGTTTACTGCACACTTTTGCAACTCCAGGGAATGATTTACGCTGGCGATCACATCTCACTACCCCCTCTATCGACCGTAGTGTTCGACTCGCATCTATCAACATCAATTATGAATATGTCGAACCGCCACCCACAACACCTCCACCACCTCCACCGATTCCCGGCTTCCCCATCGAGGCCATCGCCCTTGGAGCTCTCATCGCGCTTGGTGGCGGTATAGTCTATCGTCGTCGGAAGCGGTAACCTCCGCTTCCCCTCCTTTCTTTTTTCTTATGTTGAACATGAAAAAGATTTCACCGGCGGGTCAACCGTGATAGGAACCCGCCAATGTGCGGAAATCCCTAATAGGCACTCAGCAAGACACGGGGTTATTTCGTCACTGTCAAGGTGGATAAAGCATTGTCGACTTCCTCAGTTGCCATGGCGCCACTGAGAACCTCAACGATAACGTCTAGGGTTTTCACCGGTTCAATCCGAAGGACACAGGTAAAAAGGGTTTCCAGACCCATCTCGGTGGCAATGAGATCTCGTACCATCAGATGCGAGTTAATTTTTGTGTTCAAAATGAATCGGATAGCCATTTTCTATTTCTGTTGCCGGATTTGGATAAGGGCACGGTCAATGGTTTGACGGAGTAACGGGTTCCAATCGCGTCGCCGTAATTGTTGGAGTGGTTCGTTGGCTCGCGGATCGGCTAATTCGCCAAGTGCAAAGGCCGCACCGATACGGACTTCAAGATTGGAATCATTGAGTCGATCGATGAGGGGCAGCACTGCTTCCTTGTCTCCTAGGCGACCAAGTTCGCGACAAGCTACCATTCGTGCACCCGGATCATGGCTACGGAGCCGAATGAGTACGGGAGCGAGAACCCAATCTGCACCGACTTCTTCGAAGGCTTTTACCATAGCTTTGCGAACGGCTGGAGCGTTATCGTGCATGGCGATCCCGAGGGCTTCATAGGCTCGTCCATTACGCATGGCTCCGAGTTTTGAGACCGCACGGGCACGTTCCTTGGCGTCGGGGTGGGTTTGGAGAATTTCTGTAAGTGCCGGGATGTCATTGGGAGTAGTCAACACTTCTGCCCCAGTGATGTATTTCGCAGTTATCTTCTCATTACTGTGGTAAATACCAAACGGTTTGTTGTTTTTTACCTGTTTGGAAGTAGGTTTTTATTTGGTGATACGGTATTATGGTAAACCACATTTCCGTGAGGGATATCACGTGATACGAAATAAAACGCAACTAATTGTTATCTTACTGTTAGTAACACTGATTCCGATGGCAACGTTTGTTTTTCTGCCCTCTCAGTCGGTTTCAGGGTTCACCGTTTCTAGTATACCAGTGCCTGGCACAACTACTCTTTACGAGGATGATTTCAGTACGACCACCTATCTTGATGGTGGGCCAACAACCGCTGAAGGCTGGGGTACGGGAACACTCACAAGTCCTCGGAACTATCAGATTCTGTCACTAGACAACTACACCGCGGGTTATCAATGCCGATCTTTAGATGTTCAAGGTCGCAAAGTCTATGCGACACACTACTCAGGAGGGGCCTCTTCCATTGACTTATTGGATATCACCGACCCTTCTAACGTCTTCCGACTTGATGATCGCAGTGCTGCCGCATCTATCACGGCGTCCGAAGTAGATGGTCAAATCTGGTATATTGGGACTGAAGGAAGTTGGCTAGCTGCCTACAATGTCAGTGACCCATTTAATATACCCGGTCCAGAAGACAATATCGCTATCGTAGACGGACGAATTAATGACCTAGAAGTCCAAGGTCACTTCCTATACGTCGCTCTCGATAGTCCTGGTGATGTCATCCAAATCTATGATGTTGAAGATCCTTCCAACATGATCTTTGTCTTAGGTTTGACTAACTTGAATTACCACATCTATGGGTTGGAAGTCAGTGGAGATTTACTCTACATGGCACATGGTGGCACTGGGTTAGTCATTTGGAACATGACAACACCCTATGATGGCGGCTCATTTGCCAGTTTAACTGACACAGCTGGCGATTCCATGGATGTCTTGGTTGATGGTAACCTGGCTTATGTCGCCGATGGTGCTGAAGGAGTACTCATCTTCGATGTCAGTGATCCAACAAGCCCTGATTTACTTGGAACCTACGATACCCCTGGAACTGCTCGAAAGCTTGCCTTACATGGAAACACGTTATACGTTGCAGATTATACTGGTGGCCTTATCATCCTCGATGTTGCCGATCCCACACATCCCACATACGTTGACAGTGTCAATTATGATGACACTTGGGACGTATCTCTCTATGGTCCTTATGTGGTGATTGGCACCGATTATGGTGTACATACCATTTCAATTGGGGATGGCATTCGTGTCCCAGAACATTATGGAACCTATTCGGGAATATACGATATTCTTGATGTTCGGGTCCAGAATGATATCGCCTATATTGCTGCCGGTGCATCTGGACTCCTTACCATTGACGTTTCTGATCCAACGAATCCTGTCTATCTTGACAATCACACAGCGAGTGCAGGGAGAGTCTATAACAAATTAGATATCCAAGGACACAAAGCCTTCGTTGCCGATTATGGCAGTGGAGGTGGCGTACGAATATACGACATTTCTGACCCCACTAATCTTACTTATCTAGGAAGATATGCTTTAACTTATGCAACCGATGTCGCTGTAGCAGGTGATACAATCTTTGTTGCTGATGGCACAGCCGGATTGTATATCGCGAATGTTTCAGATCCATATTCACCAGCACACATCACCGGAATAGGTGGTATTGGTAACATTACTGCCGTTGATGTTCAAGGGCACTATGTGTACGCAGTCGGCTGGGGTGGTGGCGGAAATGGCATTTACATGTATGACATCACCGACATCAGCAACCCTCAACTCGCCAGTACACTAGGTGTTATCGATGAGCACTATGATATCTTCGTTGACGGCGACTATTACCTAGGCGCGAACAATGATTTCTTTTATTCAGCGAATATTACGAACCCGTATGCTTTCGGGCTTGCACATACTCCTTCTGATCTATCATGGAACGCGTCAGGTGTGTGGGGTTACGGACCCTATGCTATTATGGCCGGTCGTGGTTCAGCAGGAACTTTGCTCTGGAACACTTCCAACATCTACAATATGATTCCCATGGGCAGCTACTTGGGTGCAACTAAAGGCAGGGCGGTTACCATCGCGGGAGACTTTGCCTACATTGCCAACAGAGACAGTCTCCATATTTGTCGAATCTACACCAGTCCTGGTTACCATTATGTGCCCGGAAGCACGATCGCTCAATCAGCAATTATCGATGCTACCGCTGAACACATTGTCAGTGCTACTGTGACTCAAACGGCTTACATCCCTGCTGGAACAAGCGTAGCCTGGTTCATTACGGCAGATGGCGGGGCTAACTGGGAACCATGTACACCTGGTATGCTCCACACCTTCAACACGCAAGGAAGTGCCCTGCAATATCGTGTGGAACTCATAACTGCCCGTATGGACCACAGCGCTCATATCTACAACATCACTATCAGCTACACTCATACACAACCACCAGCCGCACCAGCTCTCAATGACCCTGGCGCCGAAGCTCCTGCAGGGGACATTGTCATTAGCTGGGCTGCATCCACTGATCCCGATGGAACCGTCGACCACTATGTGCTCCAAAGCTCGAACGATGCTGGTTTTGGAGTAGTCCTCGCAACCTATCCCACAACTAACACTAACTACACTGTGAGTGCCCCTACGTCAGGATTATTCTTCTTCCGCGTGCGGGCTGTTGACGATGACGGTGCCTATTCAGACTGGAGCAACGTGGAAGACATCGTGATCACTGGTGGACTCCCACCACCTCCGCCCATTCCTGGCTTCCCCTTCGAAGCCATCGCTCTCGGTGCCCTTATCGCGCTCGGTGGAGGCATTGTCTATCGTCGTCGGAAGCGGTAACCTCCGCTTCCCCTCCCTCCTTTTTTTTGAATCTTTTTGGCATCTTCTTCCATTTCACAAGCTACGGCGTCATCTGAACCTATTTCGATCAGGTAAAAACGGAATTGATGTTGACCAACAGTATATTTGTAATATTAGTTAATGGCACATACTGGTTTATGACTAATCAGACCTCATCAATACAAGAGAGCCGCTTGAGGCAGATACTGCCCTGCGCTTTAGCTTTAGCGATTTTCATTATTCCAACGATTATCACATTAGTTGTGTTTCCCCTTGCTGGACCAATAATGGCGTTTTGGGCTGGTATGGTTGCATTCCTTGTTATCTTAGGAATCTGCATTCTTATTTGGTGGTTCGGTCGTCCACCTAAATAATCAAACTCTTCGGGAATCACTGCTAGCATGAGAAAAGACAGATAGTACAGGGGATATGAAGGGATGAAGGAAAAGGTGTTTGGAGGAATTCTTTGCAGTCAGGTGTCAAATTAAAAATTATTGCGCTTCTCCACATCTTAATCGCCATTGTAATCCTTATTATCGCGATTATCATACAGCCAGCTACCTTTTTTTGTACCGGCACACCGCTTGTTTCATTTCAACTGTTTGTTTTGAGCTGGTGGATCTGGCGACTTCCAAACTTTGATTCCTTTAAAGAGCGATGGTTGATTTTCACTTCAAAGAGGCCGTTATTGACACCTGAACAACACGAACAGAAGTTTCGACGTGCTTGGCTTATCCAATTGATTTTCGTCCTGATTTGGGGCTGGGTATGTGCTCTGATATTTTGGGGGCTTGCCACATGGATGTTCTTCTTGGGTGGTTGTGCCCCAGTTTCCATGCTCCTTATTGCAGATCTTTTCGTTGCTGTGGTTGGATGGGTTCTTGGAGGAGCATGGGTAATCCAAGGTGTATTTCGAGATTGAGTCATTAACGCCGTTTTGTTGGAAGGACCGCACCTTATATCTTAGAAATTAAATTTCTCTGCAGGTTGTCGACCCAGTTCGACAAAGACATCTCGACAATCACGGATATCTTCCAGCCAGACAAATTCGTTGTCACCATGATAGCGGGTGCCGTCTCGCAGAGCACCAAAGGTGATTACTGGGATTCCAACGTTGGCTAGGTAGATCCCATCGTCAAAGCCAAGATCCGCACCCAGATAGAACTCCCGGTTCAACGTCTTTTCAGCAGTCCGGTGAAAAAGCTGAACCCAAGGATGTTTAGGATCAGTATAGTAGCCACTGTTCTTATTCGTGATTTCAACCTCAACCTGTAAACCAAGCTTTTGCGCCTGCTGTTCGATGAATGTTTTGGCATCAGTTGCAGCTTCGTTTGGATCTTCTTCGGGGATTGTGCGACGGTCAAATCGGAACTCACATTCGCCAGGGATAATGTTTTCTTTCTGCCAGGCCTTCACCATGCTCACGGAGATTCGTCCATAAAGATGAGGTTTTATCGCTGCGGGAGGACCCTTGATTTTACTTCGAACTGTTTCTTTAACTGTTTCATGATACTCTTGAAGGGTTTGGATGAGCTGACTGGCACGGTATATGGGGTTATCCAGGATATCCGGGTTTCCACTATGCCCTCCTTCTCCTTTGACAATTACTTTTCCCCAGACAGAGCCACTTGCTCCAATGCCAACATATTGAGACCCTGCATCGACTACTATCCCAGCGTTGCCACGGATTTGTGCCTGTTTGATCAAGTATTCAATACCACCAGGACCTCCGGTTTCTTCATCGCAGGCAGCACAGAGCTTCAGATTAATGTCAATCTCTTCATCGAGAAGCTTTCGCATTGCGCCCAACACGATTACAATTCCCGATTTGTCATCGGCTGCTCCCCGCCCAAATGCCTTATCATCAATGATCGTCAGTTCATAGGGGTCAGTGTCCCACTTCTCTCTCTCCACAGGTACAATATCATAATGAGTAAAGAATAAAATCGAGTTGGCTGCTCCCGCATTCAAATCGACAACCACGTTAGGACGCGTTTCGCCATCCTCTGTGGCACTTTTTCCATCAATAATCTGCGTATCTAATCCAAGGTTATCCGCCGTTGTTTTGATAAGGTCAGCGCATTCGGAATAATTCTTTCTAGTCGTACCGGTGTTGGTTGTGTCAATAGCGACTAGCTTACGAAGCAAATCGAGTTCCCATTTAATATCAGTCCATGCCATAACAATCACTGCCATCTAGGTTAATGCGTTCAACACTCATTCTTTTCTCTCTTTAAGGTTAATGGAAAGAAAAGTAAAACTTACTTCATCAAAGAAATCCTTTAGGCTAGGAGGTTGTAAAAAAAGAAGAGGGGGAGTAGTTATCCCTTCTCTTGGATTATTGACTACTCCTTTTTGAAGAATGTGCCTCGGAAGAAGTAGATGATTATGATGATTACTATGATCAGTACGATCATCACACCGTATGCTATTAGTCCGACAGTCTCAGGGTGGAATGGTCTCTGTCCCCAGAACACGCCGAAGTTGAAGAGCTGTAGGCCGAACCAGTCAGCCCAGGTGCTTCCACCCAGTAGACGGATGATTGCGAGGATGATGATGATAATGGCGATGATAAGGCACCAAGCCCACCAATTCTTCTTGAAGAATTCTGCCATTGTCTATTCCTCCTCGCCTCCAGTCCATCGCCAGGTCGGTCGCATGAAATCAGGGAAGAGCTTTAGAATAATCCATAGGGGGATAATTGCTTGTACCACATAGATGAGGTAGGTACCACCAAGGAATGACGCTAACATCTCGGCTTCAAATGACACCAGTCCAACCAGTGCCAGTTCGAAGTTGAATATTGTTAATGCTATAGCTTCAGCTACGGCAATTACAACTGATATGATGATTAGCGAATAGATTCCTCCCCACATGTCACGCTTGTCAAAAATGTGTTTGCTGAATATCGATAGTATAATGCCTATCAGTGGGTAATAGATTACATCACAGAAAGGTACGGATGAGGGGAGACCAATTAGAATCCCGACACCGATTGCGACCCATGGGCCTCCTGCGAATGCGGCGATGACGTTGATGCTTTCTCGAATGTCTAGGACGTACGGTGGATATAGTGGAATTACTAGTCCGAGTGCACGCCAGGCAAATCCAAGACCACCAAAAGCAGCAATCATAGCAACTTGCCTTGACGTGAGAAGAGGTCTTCTATATTCTCCGTCGGTGATTTTTATCACCGGCACATCATCCCCTACATGTAGTATATAAGTCCAATCTTTTTTCGACGAAAGGCAAAAGATATTAACTAATTAGGAGCTTCTAACGAATATTCGCATTCAGGATGTGGTGCTCACGATGAGTAAAGAGCCTGATATTTTGCTAGAAGATGTTTCTTTTGTGTACCAGGGATCGGAACAACCAGCGCTTGATGGAATCAATCTCCGCATTAAACCTGGGGAGATTGTGATGCTCTCAGGTCCCGCAGGAGCCGGAAAGACTACGTTGTGTCAGATGTTGAATGGCCTTGTACCACATTTCTTCCGCGGTACGATGAAAGGAACAGTAGAAGTTCAAGGGAACAATACCGCACAACACACTATTGCTTTCCTCTCTCATCGTGTGGGGCTTCTCTTTCAAGACCCAGCATCGCAACTGATTGCCCCAACGGTCAATGAAGAGATTGCCTTTGGAGCTGAAAACTATGGAGTTCCACGCGAAGAAATTTTCGAAAGAGTTGATAGATTTCGAAAACTAGTTCGACTTGACCAATACGCTGAAAGCAGCCCCCATAGGCTTTCTGGTGGCGAGCAGCAAGCTTGCGGTATTGCCGCGGTCATGGCCATGGACCCGGATATCTATGTTCTTGATGAACCCACTTCCAACCTTGACCCAATTGGTAGTCAACGAGTATTGGATCTGATTACACAAATGGTCCGTGAAGAAAAGAAGACCATGCTAATCGTCGAACACAAAATGGAGGAAATGTTACCCATTGTTGACCGCCTAATCATCCTAAATGAAGGTAAGATCATTCTTGAAGGCACACCCCGTGAGCTCTTACACAATGTTCAGACAATGGAACAAATCGGTCTTAAACCGCCACAGGTTGCTCTTCTGGCTTCAAGAATAGATAGTAATCGAATCGGTTCTGACCTACCCCTTACCCTTGATGAAGGAATAAAAGCGTTCAAACCTTTGCTAAAGAAGGGGGATGGAGAACCTAATCGAATTGGAAGTAAAAAGACTGTAAAAGTGGGAGAGGAAATTATTCGAACTGAAAAGCTTTGGCATGTTTACGAGGAAGGGAGCGTTCAAGCCCTACGTGGCGTAGATGTTTCGGTTAAAGCCGGAGAATTTGTCGGACTAATTGGACAAAACGGTTCCGGGAAAACCACTTTGGTTAAGCATTTCAATGGGCTCCTTAGACCAACCTATGGCGATATCTGGGTGATGGGCGATAATACACAAGACAAGACAATCGCTCAACTCTCAACTCAGATAGGCTATGTCTTTCAAAATCCGGACTTCCAAATTTGCTGTCAATCTGTAAAAGATGAACTTGAATTTGGACCAAAGAATCTAAAACTACATGAAGAAGAAATTGACCGACGAAGGGACGAAGTCGCGGAAATCTTTGGATTCGATAAGCGCTATGATGAAAAACCATTCTCCCTTAGCAAAGGTGAACGCCAGCAACTTGCTGTTGCCTCCGTTCTGGCTATGCGACCAGAAGTGTTGATTGTTGATGAACCTACCACCGGTCAAGACTTCAAAACGGGTAAAGAGATGATGGATTTCTACCGGCGCCTTAACGAAGGAGGCAAGACCATTATTATCATCACACACGATATGAATCTTGCAGCAGAATATTGCAACAGAATAGTCGTACTCCGTAAGGGTAGGATCCTTATGGATGGACCAGTACGCGAGGTATACTCTCAATCCGAGACATTAGCACGTAGTTTCCTTCGTCCACCGCAAATAACTCGCTTTGGTCAAGCTATGAAAGATTATGGTCTTCCAATTGATGCATTAAATGTTGATGAAATGTTTGACTATGTTTCCAAGTCCCTAGGAGGTTCATGACATGGCATTCGAATACATTCCTGGTGAAGATTTCTTCCACCGTCGTGATCCCCGTGCGAAAATTTTCATGGCGGTCTGTATAGTCATAATGTCAGTTTGGTTCAATGATCCAATATGGCTAATTTCTTTGTTTTTCTTTGAATTGATTTTGCTTAGACTAGCACGAATTCCACTTTCAAAGATTGCGAATTTCATTCGATCAATATTTCCCGTTGCAGTAATGTATTTCATCTTTAACCTCATTCTTCCACCGGTACGAGTTCCTGATCCGCTCGTTATGTTCTATTTGGTATTTTGGACAGTTCCCCCAATTCTACCGATTACCGTTGAATCAGTAGTTTGGGGCATTGGTGCACTATTCCGGTTCCTCATTATTCTAGTCATGATTCGGACTGTCTTAATGTTGACACCAATTCGCGATCTCATTTTAGCGCTTGTCAAATTACGCGTGCCACCTGAATTTGCTCTTGCCGTAAGTATTGGCCTTGGCTATCTCCCAGTGTTAATCGATGAGAATCGTAGAATTAAGGAAGCTCAGGAAGCACGAGGATGGGAATATGAATACAGAAATCCATTTCGACGACTTTCCGCGCTACTCACGAAGATGCTAATTCCTTCAATCGCCAACTCGATGCGCCGTACCCGTGATATTGCCACAGCAATAGAATCACGAGGCTTTGGTTATAATCTTCGTGGCCGTACTTTCATGCATGAAATTAAGATGAAAAAAGGCGATTACACTGTAATATTTGTGTTTCTGGGCTTACTATTGGGTGCTGCTTACATTCGTGGAATAGCAATTGGAGGTCAGCTTATCTTCGGGCTAGGGCTAGCTGATTTTCAAGCCACTGCTATCTTCGTCCGGGCGTGGGTGACAACATCCGCGTATACCTTGTTTGTGGGCTGGATGAGCCTTATCCCCTGGAATACAATTCCCTTTCTAGGTCTTATTCCCACTAGTTACATGCACGTTGAATATGGACAGTATCTCTTTCTTCTACTAATTGGATTCATTGTGGGCCTCATCGCTGGTATCGTCAGTCGCGGTCGTGCGAAGAAGGTCGCATTTGCACTCAATCTTGTCATTGCTATACCACTGATGTTCATCAGTTTCTATTTCATCTGGCCAATACTACCCAACGCTCTGCCGGTCTTCTTGTCGTTAGGTTGGTGGGATGCACTTCTCGTACTAAATATCAATTTGCTAATAGCGTACTTCTTGCTCTTCTTCATCACCATGCTATGGCCCTACATAGGCTCCGTTCTCGGAACCATAACAGGACGTTTCCGTGGTGGTAAGAAAGAATTCTTCGTTCCACCCGAGATAACTAATGATCTTGAAGACTGACAACGCGACAATTACCAGGGTAGAATACCGATAAGGTGGGTTTACCAAGCTACCATGCTTCCTATCCTACTAAATATCTAGTTTGACCTAAATCGTTAAGGGGAAGCAGAGACGTGAACTAAACAACGGGTGATTCATTTGAAACCGCATTATATGCTTGCAAAAATGACATGGCCAGAAGTTGAGGAACGCTTGAAGGAATCTGATATCGCAATTGTACCTGTGGGTTCAACAGAGCAACATGGTCCGGCACTACCACTCGATAATGATCACTTTGCTGCAACACAATTTGCTAAGATGGTCGCAGAAAAAT
>Ga0209636_10002968_pt1 | contig 17313 bp, 13 predicted proteins | sample DeeMarSWOR152_54_FD_187464 | JGI IMG/M metagenome (GOLD analysis project Ga0209636, IMG submission 187464) | Marine sediment microbial communities from White Oak River estuary, North Carolina - WOR-1-52-54 (SPAdes) (version 2) | ecosystem: Environmental > Aquatic > Marine > Intertidal zone >...
CTTCGAAGATTTCACGTATAAAAAGGGGAGCGAAGAGATCAATATCCCATATACCTGGCAGAACTTCAAAGGTGAGCAGGTTTTACGGATTGAAGTAGATGGTGTTCACATTCCTTACGAAGAATTACCGTCGGCAAATGCTACCGTTGAGGTCCAAGGAGAGAAACCCATCAGTTCTAAAAAGGCAAATCCTAAAAATTCCTCAAACCAAAATGGCACGGATAAGAGCTAATCTCTCAAAGCACTCCTGAGCTATTGACTTTGCTTATAGCGATTGGCCCGTAAAGCAAGTGGATAAAAAAGTCAGCAGAGTTGAGGTTCAGCCCTGAAAATTAATGACAAGCCATTCCAAGTGGATCGTTGATCCTAACCAGCCAGCTCTCGTTTTTTTGACAAGATTAACTGTATTATCCTTGTATATTCTGTCCCGTAAGATCCACCCAGTTTACCCTGTTGGCCACCCCCCACGGCTGGTCAAGACTATCTTATCAGTCGGCCAGACCCTTCGCTTCACTCAGGGTGACAGTTTTGAGATAATTTCTCAATCTCAAGCAGCATAATCAAACCTGTGGATAGACCCATGGCCTTCGGTATTCGCGGCGGAGCAGTTTGTTGGCCTCGGGGTCGCCGATGATTACTTCCTTCTCGCCGTCCCATTCGACGCTGCGGCCGATCTTGAGCGAAAGCATGCCCAGCAGGCTCATATTTGTCGAACGGTGACCGATCTCGATGTCGCACACGGGGTACGAGCGTGTCTTAATACAATTGAGGAAGTCCGCCCACAGCTCTTTGATGTTCTGGTCATCCGGCTGATGAAGCTGAGGTTCCTCGTGGATGACGTTTTGGCCTCGGCCGGTCGGATAGAATGTCCAGCCCTGCTGCCAGCCCATGTGGAAGGTGCCTCTGGTGCCGTAGAAATAGCAGCCGACATTTTCGCCTTTCTCGGCACTATTTCCGGCAAACTGGCGATGCTCCCAGACCGCCGTAAATGTCTCGAATTCAAAACTGGCGACCTGGTGGTCGGGGGCATCGGTCGTCTGGGCCTGGGCAGTATTGACCGCGGGGCCTTTGATAGCACGGCCACCAGTGGAAAAGATACGCCTGGGATATTTTTCGTCTGTCCACCAAAGGATTTGGTCCAGCCAGTGTATACCCCAATCCCCCAATGTGCCGTTGGCGTAATCGAGGAAGCCACGAAAGCCCTTCGGGTGGATTCGCCTGTTAAAGGGGCGCAACGGCCCTGGGCCGCACCACATATCCCAATCGAGACCTTCATGCGGTTTTTCATTCGGGTTCGGCCTTTCCGGACCTCCTCCGTAATGCACAAAAGCCCGAATCATACCGATTTTGCCGGCCTTACCCTCTTTAAGAAACTTCATACCCGAAACGTTGTGGGGCGAGACTCGCCGGTGCGTGCCGACCTGAACGACCCGACCTGCATCCCGAGCGGCCTTTACCATTGCAAGGCCTTCATATACCGTATGGCTGATAGGTTTCTCCACGTACACATCCGCTCCCGCTTTGATGGCTGCAATGGTAATCAGCGGGTGCCAGTGGTCAGGCGTCGCTACAATTGCGATTTCCGGTGTCTCCCGCCCCAGTAGCTCTCGATAATCCTTATACTTTTTCGGCTTATCGCCGCTGAGCTGTTCTATATCTTGGGCGGCAGGGTCCAGTTGATTGCTGTCAACATCACACATAGCAACTATCTTACACTGGCCCGACTGTACTGCAGTCCGAGCGATGTTCATCCCCCACCAGCCGCTGCCGATAAGGGCAGTGCTGTACTTTCTTGTTCGGTCGGCCCCAAGTATGGTAGGGACCGAGAAGGCTAATGAAGCGGCCACAGAGCCTTTTAGGAAAGTGCGACGGTCAATAGACATGATATGTTTCCTTTCTTGCCTTGAATGGTCCAAATGTGTTCGTTTCTCATCGGTCGGTGAAGCTGCCGAATGTTCTGTTTTAATATAACAGGCCGGGCCACCAAGTCAAACGAAAAAACCGCTTCGTCCGGGAACAAAGGACGGAGGACAGAAGACGGAGGACGGAGGACGGATGATGGAGGACAGAAGACAGATTGGGTTTGATTGGGTTTGTTTTGCATAATCGTTCATTGTTCGTAGTTCATTGTTCATTGTTATAATTCTTTGTTGTAACGTAACTTGCGTTCATTTGGGCTTTTCGGAAATTGGGTTTGTTTTGCATAAAAAAGAGCTGAATTGTAGAGGGTTCTCGACAAATGTAGAGCGGCGGCTCTGTTCAGCCGCCGAAATCCTAAATCCTAAACTCGAAATCCTAAACAAATCCAAATTACTCAAATTCAAATGTTCAAAACCTCGTGTGGCTTGACAGATAATGCTTTGTTGCGTGTCCAGCACCAAATTACCCCGCACCAATTAGACGTGAGTTCTCACTCAATTCGTGCGGGACACGGCGTCAGCAGCCTGTTTGTTGCGGGACGATTCTTGCGGTTCTCCGCGATATCTACCGCCTGCTGGTGGTTTATCGTTTGCCTTCTGGCAAATAAGCAAGTATTTTAACAGATTTTCAAACAAAAGTCAAGAAAAAACGGAAAAAAAGAATTAACAGCAGAGAGCGCAGAGGGCGCAGAGGCACAAATGGCGAAATAGTGCACAAGGCATAAGAGCATAAGGGCACAAGGCAAAAGTCACAAGAAAGAAGGCAAAATTAGAAAATAAAAGGCAAAAAAGAATATAGACACAGAGGACACAGAGAATTCCATAATATTTAACCGCGGAGAACACAGAGAAAGCAGAGTATATAAGTATATGCATATATACTTATGGAATACACTATGTTTTGAGACACAGATTGACGCGGATATGGCTTCACCAGCCATTTTGCAAATGGCTTATTGGTCAATGACTCAAACTGTTCTCGAAATACATTCCTGCGACCAGCTTTTCGGCATTGACTCTGGCTGTAGAAAACAGCTTACGGTGAAGCCTAATTTTTAGTCACTGCTATACGCGGTTTTAACAGGTGACGGAAGACAGGAGACAGAGGACACAGAGAGAAAAAGTTTATCAGGTAATCAGGTAGTGGATAGCAAAGGAACAGGAGAACAGGGGGTATAGCGTATAGCTTGTAGAGGATGGGGATGCTGGATGGTGACATAAGACTCAAGAGGCAAGACAGACAATGGAAGACAGGAGACAGAAGCCATGAGATTTCGGACGATATAACAGGATTTTTTCGCCAGAGAGTGCACGGATTTACTTGGTGAGCTGCCGGGTGCGGATAGTCAAATGACTATGGGCTTTTTAGTGGTCCAAAGCTGGATGCTCCCGCCGTCGCTGAATCTTCCGTCTTCGCTGAAGTTTCCGTCTTCGCTGAAGTTTCCGTCTTCGCCGAAGTTTCCGTCTTCGCTGAAGCTTCCGTCTTCACTGAAGCTTATAATATCCATATCATCAGAATCATCAAGCTCGACATCATTAGGATCGGATGGCTTCTCCTCCTATGGGGCGCTTTCCGATGCTTTATCTTCCTTGGATTCGTGCTTGCGGAGAAGTTCGACGATTTCTTTGTGGCCTCTGCGGTTTGCCCACCACAAGGGTGTCCGGCCTTGCCTGTCTTTTGCATTGAAGTCGGCGCCTTTAAAGAGAAGCATTTCCACCGTATCGCTGTGACCTCTCCTGGCGGCACTATGGAGCGGCGTCCAATCATTCCTGCCTTTTGCATTAACGGTCGCACCCTTGGCCATGAGTAACTCTACCACCTACCGATGACCTGCTGAGGCTGCGCTATGCAATGGCGTATTTCCACATTTGTCTTTACTGCCTTTGCAGGTAGCCCTATCTTCCTACAGGCTTCGACCAATCCCTTGACCGTGGTACCCCGAATTGCATTAGTCCCCGCAAACTGGGCAATATCCTTCAGGGAATAGTCTTTGCCATAGGCCCTTGCTATCTGCCAAATGCAGTTGGGGCCGCACATCGTATCCAGCCGAAACATCGCAGCTTTTTCATCTGAGTTATGTACTGTTTCGTGTTCGCCCGACCAAGATACAACATCTATCCGTGCAACTACTGAACACATGCAAAGCCAAATAGAGATCTGCCAAATCCTTTTGCGTGTCATGCTGTACTCCGTTAACTTCTTGCTCGGGCTACTGCGTGTTTGTATCCAAGAAACGCAACACCTCCGACAAGGGCCACTACTACAGAAGCTATCACCAGCCCACGGGGCCAAAGCGAATCAGCATGCGTATCGTCAACTCCCGTTGATTGCACAGACTCATCGACAGTAGCCTGCAATTGATTCTGATCAGCCGGTTGTTTCTCGGCATTTACATCGACCGTTTGACTTCCAAGAGCTGGCTGTTGAGATTGTATCTGTTGTACGAAGTGAGTTTCTTCCAGCACTTTCTCCAAGTCCTCAATATGGCTATCGGGAGTTCCGTAGCCATAGCTCACTCCCGCAAGTCTGTCGTGCACAAGCATTCCATCAGGGATGTTCAGACCATTCAATGTAAACTCCTCATCCGAAACTTCCACATTCGGACTAAAGTTCTTGATTTTGAATACTCTATGGAGAAGATTGCCGGGTTCTACACTATATTCGACACGCGACACATACCACGCCGAATCGTACTGAGCCCACTCAAGCCGAATTATGCTACTGCCGGTCCTTTCTGGACTCTTAGTCGTACTCCTTAACAAGACAGGTATTAGTCCCCTTTTTGTATCCAAAGACATCTGATACTCAGAACTAAGCCCCTCGCCCTTCGGACTCGTGACGGGCCCGCCACTGACAATATGGAGTATATCCTTATCGTCAAGTTTTGCTGAGGCATATTGCTCAGGGTCTGCCACAAAGTCATATTCCAAAGTGCCTTGAAGCCACCTTCTCAACGGATAATCTTTGAAGCGCAAAAATGTCGTAGGATGAAAATCGTTTCTAATAGCGTCATGCCTTCTTGCTGGATTCATGGTCACGCTATCATCACTTACTAATGAGATATAATACTTGTCTGATGCAACTCTGGCCCGTAGCCTTGAGTCCTTACTCCCACCGACCCACTCGAAGATATCCCATCGCGAGTTCTGACCCTTGAATACGAAATCCACAGTCAGTTCCTTACCGTCAAGCCAGCCAAGGTAGTTTTCCGTTTCCATTGTAGCAGTGCCTCTTCCTGTGACCGGTAATTGCGCCTCTAAGGCCTCTAGCGCCGGAATGACCCTTCGTATAATAGCTTTCACATCTTCCACTGATGATTCCTTCTCTCCCTGCGCGTAAGACGGTCGACAAGCAAAGCAAGCAATAACCAGACTCACGGAAAAGATCCAGCGTGTCACCTATATTTTTCGATAATCTCGCATAACGCACCTCTCAACAAAAGAAACAGAATAACTTTACTTACAACGTACCTGGCAGCTACATTCGATCATTGCTGCAACCTCTACATCTGTACAAGCCTGTGCCCATACGGCAACAAAACAAGCCCGTATCGCAAAAAGCCCGCAAACAATATTATCCCTCATCCGGCTCACTCTACTGTTGCAAGGTCATAACTGTCCGAGCCGGAAGCACAAGAATCGGTATCCTTACCTCGCCAAGTCCCTCTCCCAGTTTGGGCACAATTCCCTCCTGAGTCCCAAATTTTATCTTATCAGATACTTCCCTCATTGTCAAGTGCAATTTTGCCAGCAAGCTGTTTACCTGTTTACATCGGTCTCGAGGTGCAAGTCAACCCAATTGGGCTTTTCAATTTCGACGATTGTCACTGGTTTGGAGGTATTCGCGGTTATCTCGACTCGTGCTGTGCTTTCCGGGTCTTTTGCAGCAGCATGAAAGAGACCAGCGCCGAAATGCCAAAAGCCACCAAACCTATAACGAACCACTTCGCGTGATTCGGCCCCCCTGTCTGCTCCGCTTGGCCCAGAATTGGCTGTTCGGAGCTCGCATCATCCGATGCAAGTTGCTCATTGGTGAGAGTCTTGGCTTCTGGTTCCATAGCACTTTGTACACTTGGTTGAGCCTGGACGGCCGGTCTTTCTTTGAGCAACAAATCTTTATCTTCCAGTAATAACTTCTCACTGCCGCCATAGAAGTAGAAAAGTCCCGCTTTGTGATCTGAGACTCGTGTACCTATTGTGACTCCAAGTTTCTCCAGCGAGAACTCTGAGGCAGGCACCGGATGATTCAGGGTGCTCTCGACAAAGGTCGCTGTTCTTGTGTACTTTGTGCACCCATCGGACTTGGGCGGATCCCAATCAATAATCTTCTTGCATTTTTTTGGAATCCACACTCCTTCTTTCTCCTCGTAGGTCCACTCTATTGACTGTACATTTTTTTTGAATGTGGCGTGATATCTTATTTGGGTTCCCCCTTTAGATAGATCGAACACATAGCGATTAGTCATTTCTGCAGTCGGGTTCTCTATGTCCAGTGTCACAAGGGGCCCGTCGCGTGTCAGCGTGTATCTGGCAAAGGATGATGTAAAATTAGGGTCGTTCGCCATTCGGTAATATTCCATTAGCTCTGTCGCCATGTCATCCCAGCCCGTCACTTCGCCCGTCAGATACCACATCGGGTCGAAACTCGTGCTGTATACACCTTCTTCCGCTTTCTGCACAGGCCAGATAACTAGGGTTCCTCTCTTTTCACCTTCTAAAGTTTCGAAGCCTAAGTTATACTTGTAGAAAGCATCGCCCTTTCTCATCTCGTTTAGCTTCTTGTCCTGCAACGGAGCGGCTACAAGCTTTCCTCCTTCCCTCCTGTAGCGATCCTCGGGTGTCCAATTCCACCGCGTAGCGTTGTGCTCACGCGCATAGATAAAATTATACGAGCTATTGGATAAATACAGTATTCCATTGGGATCTGCCTCGGTGACCTCCATTCGTGAAGAACCCTGCCACGAGCTGATCCGCTCAGCGTTGTCCCTTTGTACCATCGCGAGCGCCCTGAACAACTCTATATCCCCCCTGAACACCGGCTCAGCCCTCGCAGAAGGGGCCACGAGCACGCCGATCCCAAATGAGGCGCACATCAACGCCAACAAGGTCTGCAGCCGTTTGCTATCTACGCTACGGTCTCCGTCAGCATAAGTGCCCATATTCTCTCCTTTCCATACTCCAGTGGACATTAAGCATAATGTCGACATAGCTTGGCAGAAATCGCCAAAATAGATCGCGTCAGCGAGCAAGTCGATCCGCGGTCTCTGCCACGTGTCCTTGCCGTACTACGGAACGCACACAAGCTATCCACAGGGGCAGTTCATTTGCCTTGCGGACAGAACACCTTGATTCGGTGACCGCTACACCGACCTCATTCAGCCGCAGACGCATGTCCAATTCCTCTGCTGTTCCACTGGCCCCCTCTTCTTACAGTTGCAACATCCGTAGGATGACGCAGGGTTTGGCATAGGCCTACCGAGGGGCAATGTCTGTCGCTCGTGTCTAGTCTCTCGGAGGAGGTGTAACAATAAAAATGTTATATCTCGTGTTGATTCCGCCCCGTGGTGTTTGCGTTCTTTAATCGAATAAAATAGCGGAAAAGGCCGTAAAAGTCAAAGGAAAAAGGGGAAAAAGAATATTGAATGTCGAACAAGGAATATCGAATATCGAAGGTGAGATTGCCGCGGCCCTTCGATTTCGCTTCCCACACACAAAATTTCGGAAGAAGCCTATCCTTCGATTAAACTCAGGACAGGTTTCGTGCGGGGTAGGCAATCCCCGGCAGTGTGGGGGGCTAACAATTTGGAGTGGTTCGGGTATATATGGTTCGGATGAGGGCGGTTCTCGAACCGCCCCTACATTTGGGGGCAAGCAAATTAGGGCAACCACATGGGGTTGCCCCTACGTTGAACAGCGCAATGGGACAGTCACAGTGGTGCGAAATATCGCAGACTACGCTCTGGGAAAATTAAAGATCAAAATGTAAATAGCAAAATTACAAATCAAAATTCAAAAAGCAGGGATTCCTGCTCCTTCGGCCTTGCTCAGGACAGGCTTCGCAGGAATGACAAAGCATTTTAATTGCTAAGCGTCGTCATGCTTTTTCCGCGAACCGTGGTGTTTACAAAATCTGTTGGCATCGGGCCGGTGACTCAAGTATCATACAGGTCCAAATTTCATAAGGAGAAAACACCAAAAATGGTCAAAATAACGCCACTTTTTACAATTACATTATCCCTGATTCTGTCCGGCTTGTTATCTCAAGGCAAAGATTGTCCGTACCGCCGGGTTTATGTCTCAAGGTTGCTTCAAAGAGACAGTGATGTGGCGGATATCAAGAGTATAGTCAAAACCGCATCCGAACACGGACTCAACGGTATGGTTCCGGCCGCGGGGCTTGACCGTCAGTCCCGTGCGGCTCAGAACAGACTCATCAAACCGCCCAGTCAGGGCTGGTTCCCCAAGGCGCCCGCTTTGCCCGTGCCACAAGGGCAGACGATAGAGGTCTCGAACGTGCAGGAGTTAATCGTTGCCCTCGAACAGATAAAACCGGGGGGAACCATTTTGCTCGCGGACGGCCATTATATGCTGCCTCATTTTATCGAGATAAAGACCGACAACGTATCGCTGCGGAGTGCATCCGGACATCGCCGAGACGTGGTCATCGATGGCGCCGAGAGTCGAGACGGTGAGCTGGTCTGGATAACCGGATGCTCCGGTGTGACGATTGCTGATTTGACGATACAGAACATTAAGTGGAACGGCTTCAAAATCAATTCCCAAACCGGTGTTCAAAACCTGACTATATACAATTGCATTATCCACAACATCTGGCAGCGGGGTGTTAAGGGAGTCAAGGTGCCGGAAAAGAATCGTGAAGCGATTCGGCCGAGGAATTGCCGGATACAATACTGCCTTTTCTATAACGACCGGCCGAAACAATTCTCCGACGACGAAAGGGACACGACCGAAACGTTCAACGGAAACTACATCGGCGGGATTGATGTGATGTATGCCAAAGGTTGGACAATAAGTGACAACGTCTTTATAGGCATAAACGGCAGGACCCGTGAGGGGCGCGGGGCGGTCTTTCTCTGGCACGATTCGCAGAATTGCGTAGTTGAACGCAACATTATTATTGACTGTGACGCAGGCATCTGCCTCGGCAATCCCCACCGGCCTAAGGATATCCGTGACCACTGTGTGCGGTGTATAGTCCGAAATAATTTTATCACCAGAGCTACAGAAGGCGGGATTGTGACAGTCTATACTAAAGATTGCAGGCTTCTTAACAATACTATCCACGAGCCGGATAGTCGGCTGGGCAGGCTGATTCGTCTTGTGTTTGACAACGACGGCTTGTTTGTCGCCAACAACCTGCTCAGCGGACCAAAAATCAGGAACGAGTCGGACAGTAAAATCACGTTTCTTAATAACCTCGCCAAAGACCTCACAGCCGTTCTGGCCGACCCGTCGCAGGGAGACCTGCACCTGACGCCCCGTGCCGCCGAGGCCATCGACAAAGCCAAGCCGCTGCCCGATGTAAGCAACGATATAGACTGCGAATCCCGCGATTCAAAACCCGACATTGGAGCCGATGAGTTGATTGGCTGACTACCACCCGAAAAGGAACAAATGCCCAATCGTGCGCAGGATAGCTCGCTCTGAAAGATCGAGCTTATAGCAGCGCTGCGCACCCCCAACTACCTTTGCACTCGGCTCGGCGGCGGATTCCGATACGAACATTTCGAGCAGGATGACAAAAATGCTTGCGAAAATGGCAGTTCAGGGTTATCTTGTTTGTTCCGTCCCACACCAATCAGGCGTGAGCTTAAGCTCAATTGGTGCGGAAGTGATTAGAAACCATTATTTAGGAAGCTGGCATGAGTGTAACTAAAAAGAATCCAGGTTTGTCGGAACTCGATGAGCTTTGTATCCAGACGATTCGATTTCTGTCTATCGAGGGTGTGCAGAAGGCGAAATCGGGGCATCCGGGTATGCCGATGGGAATGGCGCCGGCGGCGTACGTGCTCTGGACCAAACATATGAGGTATAACCCGGCTAATCCGAAATGGCATAACCGGGACCGCTTTGTTCTTTCGGCGGGTCACGGCAGTATGCTGCTTTATTCGCTGTTGCATCTGAGCGGTTACGATGTAAGTCTGGATGAATTGAAGAATTTTCGGCAGTGGGGCAGCAAAACGCCCGGACATCCGGAGTTTGACCCTGAGCGCGGCGTTGAGGTTACGACCGGGCCGTTGGGGCAGGGGATTTCCAATGCGGTTGGGATGGCAATAGCCGAAAAGTATCTGGCCAACTATTTCAATCGAGATGGTTTTCCCATTATCGATTATAAAATTTATGTCATTGCCAGCGACGGTGACCTGGAGGAAGGAGTTGCGTCCGAGGCCAGCTCATTAGCGGGGCATCTGGGCCTGGATAACCTCATCGTTGTTTATGATGACAATCATATCACTATCGACGGTGATACCGACCTTGCCTTTACGGAAGACAGGGCCAAGCGGTACAAAGCATACGGCTGGAATGTGCAGGTAGTTGGGGGTGACGGCAATGATATGGCTGCTTTCGAGAAGGCGTTGGAAAGTGCCAAGGCAGAGAGGCAACGGCCGAGTCTGATAAAACTTCGGACGCATATTGCTTACGGCAGTCCGAACATGCAAGATAAAGCTGAATCGCACGGTGCTCCTTTAGGTGAGGATGAAATCAAGTTGATTAAGGAAAGATTCGGCTGGGACCCTGAAAAGAGTTTCTATGTCCCCGAAGAGGTGTCGGCTCATATGCGGAAAGCTATGGAAAAGGGGGCGGTGGCAGAAGCGTTCTGGAACAAGATGTTTGATGAATACGCCGAGGTGCATCCGGAGCTTGCCGAGCAGTTCTGTGATGCCGCTGTGGGCAAGCTGCCGGTCAAGCTGAATGAGATTTTGCCGGAGTTTGCGGCGGGCAGCTCTTCTATAGCGACGCGCAAGGCCTCGGGGAAGGTGCTGGATGCGTTGATGCCGAAGCTGCCGTTAGTTATGGGCGGCTCGGCAGATTTAACGCCTTCAAACAATACGCGGTTTGCCGAGGCAAAGGATTTCCAGAAAGATGCGCGGGACGGCAGATATATACACTATGGGATAAGAGAACATGCGATGGGAGCGATAATGAATGGGATTTCCGTGAGCGGATTGCTGAGGGCGTATGGCGGGACGTTTCTGGTTTTCTCCGATTATATGCGGGCTGCAATTCGCGTGGCGGCGATGTCGAAGTATCCGACTATATTTGTGTTCACACATGACAGTATCGGTATCGGCGAGGATGGCCCGACCCATCAGGCGGTAGAGCAACTTGCAGCGCTTCGGGCGATGCCGAATTTGATGGTGTTCCGTCCGGCTGATGCTAATGAGACGGCACAAGCGTGGAAGTTTGCATTAGAGCATCGAGATGGGCCGGTGGCGTTACTTTTTACCCGGCAGGGATTGCCCGTTGTCGACCAAAACAAATACAGTTCTGCGGCGAATCTGAGTAAAGGCGCTTATGTTCTGCTCGGTGCTGACAAACCCGATGTGCTGCTTTTGGCGAGTGGCTCAGAGGTTTCTGTCTCGCTGGAGGCAGCAGAAAAATTAGCGGCTGAAGGGGTAACTGCGCAGGTAGTGAGTATGCCGTGTTGGGAGCTGTTCGAAAAGCAGAGTCAAGAGTATAAAGATTCAGTGATTCCGCCTGAGACAAAAGCCAGAGTCGGCATTGAGGCCGGGGTGGAATTAGGCTGGAGTAAGTGGCTGGGCGACAATGGTGTCTTTATCGGCCTATCGTCCTTTGGCGCATCTGCACCTGGCAAGGTCTGCTTCGAGAAGTTCGACATCACGGTGGAAAATGTCATAAAAGCCGCGAAGAAATCGATAGCAGGTAGTGGATGAAGGAAAGCTGCGGTGAAACTTCAAAGTGAATATCGAATCCTTCGACCGTGCTCAGGACAGGTATCGAACAAGGAATTTCGAATAACGAAGTCAGGGAGACCTGGGGTTTTACCGCAGGGTAAATATTTTTGAGATTGCCACGCCCGCCTACGGCGGGCTCGCAATGACAAAGGCAACGCATACCAAAAACGTTCTCGCCTAAAAGGCTGCCAGAGGTTATACTTTGATTTCAGTATAACGTCCTATGGAACTCGGACGAGACAAGGTGGTTTCAGAGATAATCTCCCGGCTTGATGCCAAAAGGGACGGTGGGGGGGTGGTTGAAGTCGAGGGGACGTGGGGGTCGTTTGCGCGCCTGCTGGCGGTCTATGTATCAGAAAAAATCGGTCGGCCAATTCTGTACGTCTGTCCGCATATTGACGATGCCGATAAGGCTGCGGACGATTTGCATACGTTCGGGGGCGAAAGAATCGAGGCCTTAGGGGCCTGGGAAGGCGAGGAGGACCTGGCAGATGCTACCGATGAAATCAGGGCTGAAAGATTGAAAGTCGTATCTCGTTGCTCGTCGCTCGTCGCTCGTCCTTTGCAGCTCAAAGAAAAAGTTATTATTGCAGCATCGATACAGGCACTCTGTCAGCCGATACCAAAGCCGGAAGTAATAGAGCAAAGCTGCCTGCAGTTACAAATCGAAAGAACAGTTTCGCCGGAGGAGGTAGTTGAGTGGCTGGTCGAAAATGGATTTGAGCGGGTGGAAAGGATTGATTTACCGGGCCAGTTTGCACGTCGGGGCGGGATAGTTGATATTTATGCACCACTGGCACTGCCGACCCGAGACTCAAGACCAAAGACACAAGACCGGGGTCTGGAGTCAGAAGCTGAGGCGCTTAGGGTCGAATTTTTCGGCGATACTATAGAGAGTATCCGCGAAATCAATCTGGATACGCAGCGCTCGAGCCAGCAGATAGAGGGTATCGGGATAGTATCAGCGGTGTGCGGGACCGCGGCAGAACAGCGGGAGCTTTTTGTAAATATCCTGCCGAAAGATAGCATAATAATTCTGGAAGAGCCGGGTGAGATCGAAGAAGTTGCGAATGTGTTTTTGGAACGGCTCGAAGATACGGGGCGGCTTTATAGCTGGGGCGATATTTACAGGGCGATGGGCGATTTTACACAACTGAGAATATGCCGGTTTGCCACGACGGGGCAGGACGATTTCCTTAAGGTAGATATTAAAAGTGTGCAGCAGTTTCAGCACAAAGCAACTTCGGTGTGGGCAGGACATAAGGCGGCGCTAGAAGAGCTGGTGACAGAAGCGAAACAGGACAAAAAGGTGCTGCTTTACTGTGAAGCTGAAGCTGAAATCAAGCGAGTAGGCGAGATTGTAGAGGAGATCAATGGAAGAATTCCGGCGAATTTCAAACTGTTGAGAGGCTTTATTAATCAGGGGTTTGTAATAGATTCGCTAAATACGATTGTAATAAGTCATCACGAGCTGTTTGGACAATATGCGCTGCGGAGAAGACAGAGGCCGGCCCGTGCAACGTCGCCGGTGGATACGCTCGCTGATCTGCAGGAGGGTGACTATGTTGTGCACGCTTCCTACGGCATCGGTAAGTTTTTAGGTGTGAAAACGATACGGGAAAAGTATGGCACGTCAGAGTACCTAACGATTGAATACGCCGATGGTGTGAAAATACAGGCTTCAGTCCGCAATATTGCGTTGGTGCAGAAGTATATCGGGACGAGTCCGAAGCGGCCGAAGTTGAGCAAGGTCGGCTCGAAAAGATGGCAGAGGCAGAAAGAAAAAGTTGCAGCCTCTGTTCGAGACCTTGCCAGTGAGCTGCTTGAGGTTCAGGCAAAGCGCCAGACAACAGGTGGGATTGCGTTCAGGGAGGATTCGAACTGGCAGGTGGAATTTGAAGAGTCGTTTGCCTATCAGGAGACGCCGGACCAGAGTACAGCAGCAGAGCAAATCAAGGCAGATATGCAGCAAGAGGCGGCGATGGATAGACTGCTTTGCGGTGATGTTGGCTACGGTAAGACCGAGCTTGCGATGCGTGCGGCGTTTAAGGTGGTCGAGAACGGAAAGCAGGTTGCTATCTTAGCGCCGACAACGGTGTTGTGTGTGCAGCACGGCAGAACTTTTACCGAGCGGTACGCGGATTTTCCGGTTTGCATCGAGGTTTTGAATCGGTTCAAGACATTGAAGCAGGCAAGGGACATAATCGCCCGGACAAAGGCGGGCAGGGTTGATATACTCATCGGCACACATAGGCTTTTCAGTGGTGATGTTGGATTCAAGGACCTTGGGCTTTTGATAATCGATGAGGAGCAGCGGTTTGGGGTCGAACATAAAGAGAAGCTCAAGAGATTGCGTGTGAACGTTGATGTTCTTACTATGACGGCCACGCCGATTCCACGCACCCTGCATATGTCCCTTCTGGGCCTGCGTGATATAAGCTCGCTGGCGACGCCGCCGTTGGACAGGCGAAGTATAGTGACAACCGTAACCGGCTACAACAGGGAGCTTATCAGGAAAGCGATTTATCGAGAATTAAACCGTCAAGGACAAGTATTTTTCCTGCACAACAGGGTCAAGACGATTGAGAAGAAGTCATGGGAGATTCAAAAGCTGGTCGGCGACGCAAAGGTTACGATCGCACATGGGCAGATGGCCAAGAGCGAGCTTGAGAAGGCGATGATAGATTTTGTGATGGGCGAGACGGACGTGCTTGTGTGCACGACGATTATCGAATCGGGGCTGGATATTCCGAATGCGAATACAATTTTTATAAACGATGCGGACAGATTTGGTCTGGCGGAGCTGCATCAGCTTCGGGGCAGAGTGGGCAGATATAAACATCGGGCGTATGCTTATATGCTGCTGCCGGTGTCGCGGCCGATTACGCCATTGGCGGCCAAACGCCTTAAAGCTATTGAAGAATATTCACATTTGGGGGCCGGCTTTCGAATTGCCCTGCGGGATTTGGAAATTCGCGGGGCAGGCAATATATTGGGATCTGAACAATCCGGCCATATTCAGACAGTGGGCTACCAGATGTACTGTGAGCTGCTGGCGGATGCTGTCAAAAGATTAAAGAACGAGCCGGTAGAGGCAATACCAACAGCAGTTGTCGATTTGGGATTTGCCACATATATACCGAAAAACTACGTACCTCTCGACCGGCACCGGATGGATGTTTATCGCAAGATCGCCGTTGCAAAAACTGACGAGGATTTGAAACAAACAGAAAACGAATTAGCTGATGTGTATGGGCCGGTGCCGGATGAGGTAAAGCTGCTGTTAGATTTGGCTGAGCTTCGAATCAAGGCAGCTAAGCTGGATATAAAAAGTATTGTTGCTTCAGGGCAAGATTTGGCGTTTTCATTTGCAAAAGAGCCCGACCGCGAAGTTAAAACACTATTTTCAAAGGTATCAGGTAAGGTTAGAATGCCGGAGGCTAAGACGGTATATTTGCGATTGCCTGCGAATTATTTTGAACCGAGAACGATGATGACTGTCCTGCGAAAAATGCTGTCTGGAGAAAAACCGTGAGCGGAGAAGGTAGACAATGCCGAAAGCCGAATTCTTTTAAGTTGGCGATGATGGTGCTAGGGATGTGCATTCTCGGGCTTCTGGCGGTTGGTCTCTCGAAGTGTGTTGGCCGCATTCATGGATCCGTTGTTGAGGCATGTTACATATTTGTGTTGTTGGCGCTTGGTTCTCTTGTTTTGGGTATATTTGCTATCATGAATATCAGACGCAGGACCTTCGGCGTTATTTCGGTCACCTTAGCAATATTGGGGACAGGTTTCGCCGTGGTCATGTTTATTCTGGCAGGCTTGAGAGTAGGTCGCCACCTTAATCATTATCTCGCGGGTATTCCTGGAAGAATATGCAGTACCAATTTAAGAGTGCTCGAGAAGGCGATAAAGATTTACGCCAATGATTATGATGACCAATATCCTACGGCGGATAAATGGTGTGATTTGTTGATAGCTTACTTAGAAGTAAGTCCAAAGCAGCTTGTTTGTAAAGGTTCTGATGTAAAGATAGGTGAATCCAGTTATGCTTTTAACAAAAACCTTATAGGCAAGAGACCTACAGAAGTTCCGCCAGACGTAGTTGTATTATTTGAAACTAATTTCGGCAAAAATCCGGCTGGTAGAGAAGAAAAATTAGGCTCTCGATACTTTTACCAGTTAGTTGATTTATCTTACGACTACACACGTAGAATCAAGAAATATTCGAAATCAAGAAAAGTCTATAAATTGCGCTGGAATCAGTTTGGTGGGCCGGAGATATTGACTATTGAAAATCATAATGGGCAAGGCTGCTTTATATTATTCAATGATGGACGTGTGGAATTTGTGAAGCCGGAGCGGCTTGGGGAATTGAAGTGGGAGATTGAAGAAGAGGAAAAAAATGGTTCATGGAATTTTCGCAAGCCAGGCAGTGATGAGGAGTTGAAGTATTGGCTCAAAAATATGGTGTGGTTCCATCGGTTCACGAATGAAGAAATCCATGCCGCTACGGGTCTAACAAACGAAGAAATCGTTGCTGCGTTAAAGAAGTTTGAGATTCGAGCAGACAATCGGCCCAAACGCGGCGAGGATGCATCGTTATTGGTCTTGCCGTATCCGGGAGGGCGTCATCCGCGAATTGGGTTCCTTGAAGGAGCGATTGACCCGCAACGCGAAACAAAGTTTAGCGTATTTACGCCATGGGACAGGGACAGCTATGTCGTTGTCGATTTGCCAGAGGCTATCTGGTCGAACTTAGGATTGACGTATCTGGCCCATAGGCACATCGACACAATATGGACCAAGAAGGGGATCGAGCTTTCAAAGCTGGAGTGGAATCGCAATCCCGATGGGACGCTGGATATTGAACGAAAGCTGCCGAATGGAATAGCGTTCGGCGTGAAGGTGAAACCGCAGAGGCACGCGGTACGGATGGAAATGTGGTTGAAGAACGGCACCGATAAGCGGCTGAACGACTTGCGGGTGCAGATATGTGTGATGACAAAGAGGGCGGTAGGTTTTGAGCAACAGACTAACGACAACAAAGTGTTCACAAATCCGTACGTTGCCTGCCGAAGCAGTGATGGGAAAAGATGGATTATTACTGCGTGGGAGCATTGCCACCGGCTCTGGGGGAACGAAAGTTGTCCATGCTTTCATTCGGACCCGAAGTTTCCGGACCTGGAACCGGGCGAGATGCATCGGCTGCGAGGCTGGCTGTCGTTTTACGAAGGGACGGACATCGAGGCGGAATTCAAGAGGATAGAAGAAACCGGCTGGCGGGAGAAATGAGGAAAGCACAGGTTGTGCTGAATTCAAGAAGTAAAAAGTGGAAAGTTAAAGAAAGTAATAATGGGCTGGTCGAGCCTGAAGGTGAAAGTATTAAGTGAGTAAAGAAGGAGGTCTCAAAATGAGCAAATGGAGACAATGTATTATGGTAGCGGTTGTGGCGG
>Ga0209636_10002969_pt1 | contig 17312 bp, 13 predicted proteins | sample DeeMarSWOR152_54_FD_187464 | JGI IMG/M metagenome (GOLD analysis project Ga0209636, IMG submission 187464) | Marine sediment microbial communities from White Oak River estuary, North Carolina - WOR-1-52-54 (SPAdes) (version 2) | ecosystem: Environmental > Aquatic > Marine > Intertidal zone >...
GGAGGATTCTATACAAGCAGCACAGACCCAGTGATGATTGGGCAAATTCAAGCAGTCGGCATAAAAGACCCTCACGCGGCGCGAATGCGAATTCTTGGCGCAAAACAAGAGATTTTGAAGAAGGCAAATGACCAAGACCCGTTGCTGGTTTCTGTTGGCGGAGGCGCAAAGGACTTGGAAGCCAAAGTAATCAACGCAACCACAGGACCAATGGTGATTACGGAGTTGCATGTTGACTGCAGAGATGCCATGGGCGCCAACGCGGTTAACACTATGGCTGAAGCCGTAGCGCCGTTAATTGAACGAATTACTGGGGGACGCGTTTATTTACGCATAATTTCAAATCTTGCCACAAAAAGATTGGCGAGAGCTTGGTGTGTCGTTCCAAAAGAGACAATAGGCGGAGAAGAAGTTGTTGACGGTATTGTGCAAGCTTATACCTTTGCAGCTGCTGACTCGTATAGAGCAGCAACGCACAATAAAGGTATTCTGAATGGCATAATCGGCGTCGTAATTGCAGCCTGCAACGACCACAGAGCTATCGAAGCAGGCGCCCACGCCTACGCAGCAAGAACAGGACACTACAGTCCGCTTTCGGTTTGGGAGAAGAACGAGAACGGCGACTTGGTAGGCTCGATTGAGTTGCCAATGGCGGTCGGCACAATCGGAGGCGCAATCCGCACGCATCCAATTGCAAAAGTGGCGTTGAAGATTTTAGGCGTTAAAACAGCCACTGAGCTTGGCGAAGTCTTGGCTGCGGTGGGCTTGGCACAGAATCTGGGCGCGTTAAGAGCCTTAGCGCACGAGGGTATACAAAGGGGACATATGAGGCTACACGCGAGAAACATAGCAATCGCCTCAGGCGCGACAAGCGACATTATCGACATAATCGTAGAAAAAATGGTAGAAGAACGCAAAATAAGAATGGACAGGGCTAAGGAGCTGATAGAGGAATACAAAAAGACTGGAAAACTTTAACACACTCTAATTTATCAATCCTAACCCAAGAGGCGCGATAAATGCTTATCCTTCTAGGCCCAGCATCACAAGAACTTGGCAGAAAAATAGCAGGACTACTAAACGCAAAAACAGTTATGGTTGCTTTCAAAAAATTCCCCGACGGCGAATCTTACATAAGATTAGAAGGTGAAGTGAAAAACGAAAAAGTAGCAATAATTCAAACAACAAGCCCGCCACAAGATACGCATTTGCTGCAACTGTTTTTAATGGTGGATACTGCTAAAAACCTGGGCGCAAAAACAATCATTGCTGTTGTTCCATACCTAGCCTACTCACGGCAAGACAAAAGATTCCTGCCTGGTGAGGCATTAAGTATTGAAACTGTTGCAAAACTTTTGAAGGAAGCAGGCGTAGACCAATTATTAACCATAAACGTGCACAAACAAAAAGTATTGAAAAAATTTCCATTTCCAGCTCAAAGCCTTTCTGCGATTCCACTCTTGGCAGAGCACTTCTATAATAGAGGATTAAAAAGCACGTTTGCCTTAGCTCCAGACAAAGGCGCCAAAGAATATTCAATTGCCGCGGACAAAATCTTGAAGGGCGGTTACGGATGGCGACAAAAAGAAAGAGACCTCTATACTGGCGCAATTAGTTTTAGAGATGAAAAATTCGACGTTAAAGGAAAAAACGCAATTATTTTTGATGATATTATAAGCACTGGGGGCACTATTGCAGCCGCGGTTAAACTGCTAAAAGCCCAAGGTGCAAAGCGAGTGTTTTCGGCTTGTGTTCATCCGCTTTTGATTGATGATGCGGAAAAAAAGATTATGCAAAATGGAGCGGAAGAAATAGTGGGCACTGATTGTGTGCCAAGTAGCGTGAGTAAGGTTTCAGTGGCGCCTCTTATTGCAAATGCCTTAACCTCTGAGAAGGAAGCTTGACGTGCCGAGGCTGTTTTTCCTAGTCTCCGGCGAGCATTCCACTTTACCTTTTTCAGAAATAACCTCAATACTAGAAGCAGAAGGGTACCGATACAAAAAGCTAGAAAAACTAAGACAAGTCTTTCGCTTAGAAGTTGACAAAAACCCTGTGGAACCCATTATTTCAAGAGCCGCCATGACAAGAGTATGCTGCCAAGAACTTTTCAACTGTCAAGCCAAATTAAACAAAATAGTTGAAACGTTGCGACGTACATCCCTAGACAATGTCATCCAAAAAGACGAAATCTTCGCAGTGCGCACACGAAGAATTGGCGGAGTTTGCGCGGAAGTCGACAGCATGACTTTGGAGAGAAAACTTGGCAAAATTATCCTAGAAAAAGTGAAAGGTGCTAAGGTGAAACTTAAAACACCTAAACATGTTTTCTTTGGAGTACTAACAGAAAACCGCTTCGTTTTCGGCTTAAAATTCGGCGAAATCTTAACAAGGCCTTTCAGTGAACGGCGTCCAAGAAAACGCCCGTTTTTCCAACCGTCAGCCATGCCTGCCAAACTTGCAAGATGTATGGTAAATTTGACGAGGGCAAAAAAAGGCAATTTGGTGTTTGACCCCTTCTGTGGAACAGCAACGTTCCTAATAGAAGCCGGGCTGATCGGGTGTCAAGTGGTTGGCTGTGATGCACAGAGGCACATGGTAGAAGGCAGCATTCGCAATCTTCACTATTATAATGTAGCACCTGAAGCAATGGTGGTCGCAGACGCTGAACACTCACCCATCATCAAAGCAGATTGCATAGTGACTGACCCGCCTTATGGAAGAACTGCGTCTACTTTAGGAAAAAGCACTGAACAAATCGTCAGAAAAGTGTTACCAAAGTTTAAGGATTTGCTTCACAAGAAAAGCCGAGTTTGCATCGCAGCGCCCAAGTCGATAGATATTAGAAAGATTGCAGAAAAAGCTGGCTTTAAACATATAGAGTCACATTATGTTTATGTGCATCGCAGTTTGACAAGAGAAATCGCAGTGTTGGAGAACATCTAAATGAACATGCAAGTAATCTTCCTCGGAACCGCAGGCAGCATACCAACCACACAACGCGCATTACCAGCCATCGCCATTAAAAGAAAAAACGAACTCATCCTCTTAGACTGCGGCGAAGGCATACAGCGCCAAATGATAAAAGCCAAAGTAGGCTTTCACAAAAAAACCAAAATCTTTATCACACACATGCATGGCGACCACGTTTTAGGCTTGCCAGGATTAATTCAAACTATGTCGCTGCTTGACCGAGAAAAAGAACTGGAAATTTATGGACCTGTTGGGATTAAAGCGTTCATCGAAGCCGTAAAGCAGACGGTTCAGTTCACGTTGACTTTCCCTATTGTGGTTAAAGAGATTAGCGAAGAAGGTGTTGTTTGCAAAGAAAGAGAGTATAGCATTCATGCAGTTCACGCTAATCACGTGATTCCTGCGCTTGCTTATGCATTAATAGAGATGCCACGACCAGGCCGATTCAACAAGGAAAAAGCCGAAAAACTAGGCATTCCTGAAGGTCCGCTATGGTCAAAACTGCAACACGGCGAGAACATAAAGCTTTCAAATGGCAAAATTGTCAAACCAAACGATGTTTTGGGCAAACCGAGACATAGCAGGAAAGTTGTATACACTGGCGACACACGACCGACGAGGACCTTGGTAAAACTTGCTGAAAACGCGGACCTGCTGATTCACGACACCACACTTGATGACGAGTTAAAAGAAAGAGCCAAAGAAGACGGCCATTCAACACCAAGCGACGCAGCGAAAACTGCGAAAAAGGCAAAAGCGAAAAAACTCATCCTAACCCACATTAGCGCAAGATACAAAACACCTGAACCTTTGCTTGCTCAAGCGAAAAAATTGTTCAAAAACGTAGAAGTCGCGGAGGATTTTATGCGAATAGACCTTCCACTGAAGAATTCTGCTTAACTGAAAAGTTCTCTTAAAACTTGAAGGCTCTGTCTCGCATTTTGGATTGATTCTATCATGAGTACTCCGTGAAACCGCATTCGTTTAACTGCCTTCGCAAAATCTTGCCAGTTCACGTTTCCTTCGCCTGCGCCGAGGTGCAAATCCTGTTTGCCGTCATTGTCACTAACATGCATGTGAACAATTTTGTCGTCGAACTTTTTTATGAAATCGTTGATTTGACCGCTTATGTTTGCATGTCCAACATCCAAAACCAAGCCTATGTTTTCGCCGAGTTCCTCGAAAAACATGGAAAAATCGTCCACACTTTTCATTATGAAAGGGAAAGGTTCTGGAACGTTTTCTATAGCAATTTTAACGTCATATTTCCGTCCAAACTCAAGCAACGTTTTCACTGATTCCAGATTTATCTGCCAGTCCCAACCTGGATAGAAGCTGCTGAGGGCTGAGTGAAGGCCTGGATGGAAAACCCATAATAAACAGTCGAGTCGTTTGGCGTATTGCATTGATTTTTCCAATTTTTTTATAATAAACCGTCTTAGTTTATGGTCTAAGGCAGCTATGTTGACGTCTGCGACCGGCGCGTGGATTGTGTATTCGATGTTGAAAGCGCCAGCCATCTGGTTTAATGTTCCTACACGTTTATCATCAAGCGCGTGCAAACCGTCATCAACAAGTTCGATATAATGTGTGTCAAGTTCTTCGAGGTGCTTCAGCATTAACGGAAACCCATCGCTAAGACAAAACAACATCGATAAGCCAATTTTTGTCTGCACCATCAACATCGCCCTTCACTAGTTTAGAGAATACGTGCTCTTTGGATGGTTTCGGTGACTTTTACTTCTCTCTTCGCAAGCTCTGCTATAAAAGGTTCCGGCTTGACTGCGATTTCCGGTGGCAACACGCCAGCTTGTTTTATCTCACCGCTTGCAAGCATTTGAGCTACCACGGACAATGGCATGCCAGTCAGGTACGCCAATGCGCTTACGCCATATTTTTCATGGTAACCGTAGACAAGACGGTATGTGTATTTCACTGTTTCGCCATTTTTCTTTCCTTTAACTGTTACTACGATGCTTGCAGCGTCTCTTACATTTACGTCTGGTGGCGGAGCAATTCTCAAAAGAAACTCTCTCGGCGAAATGGAAACGCCGTTCACGGTAATGGGTTTTGTAGAAGTCATTCCCAGCTCATTTAACACTTTGATTCGTTGCTCATCCTCATCGGTGTAAACCATGGCACAGTCCACTAGACGCACGCCTTTGCCAATGCTCTTAGGCAATGTTGCAAGACCCGAATACAAAGCATAGCAACATTTACGCTCACCAACAGGCTCAGGAAACTCGAAAACATGCTTACCCGAAAAAGGCGGCAACTCCTTAAACTCGCCATCCTGATAAACAACTGGTCCAACAGTGTATTCTTCTAAAACCGTGCGAAAAGTCCACTTGTACTTTGCAGGGTCAAAATTAACCTCACCATAGCGAATGTGAACTTCATCGACACTGTCGAGTTTGTCGGCACCGAATTTGGCGAGGATATCCGCAATGCCTGGCGCAACTCCACAGCCAAGTGTTACTGTCACACCTGTGTTTTTTGCTTCTTCGTTTAACTCCAGTTGTTTAAGTGTCATGTAGTAGACGCCGCCTAAATCGGTCAAGTTTCGCTTTGCTTCTATCGCTGCCTTTGTAATGGCTAGATTTAGATGGTAAGGCGCGGCGTTTGCTACGGCATCGGCTTTCTGCATAGTCTCAACTAAGCTTTTGCTGTCTGATACATCAAGTTTTGTTATGGAAATCTTTTCGCTTCCAGCCCATTCTTGCACTTGCTTTGCTTTTTCAACATTTGCGTCAGCGATTATTACTTCCGAAACTTGTGGGCTCTCTACTAAGTCTCGTACGGTAACCATTCCCATTGCGCCTGCTCCGCCTATAACGAGAATTTTCATTGTCTTTCACCATCCTTACGTGGCTTACATTGTATTGTTTTTCAAGTATTTTATGTTGTCCTTGGCGCCAACCAGTCAATAAGCGCCCTAGGATTGTCACAAGATATTTTCACTGTTATAGGACCGAGTGGAGATTCGCCTGTGGACTCACAGAAGGAAACATGCCCAGCAAAGGCTACTTGCTTATTCAGATAAAAAATGATACTATCATTCTCTAGTCCTCCAAACAAAACAGCACGTGTAGCATCCCGAATGCGCTCTCTTCTGAGCAAATTGTAAAGTTTCGTTAATCCGTCAGTGCCTTTCGTCCGAGCAGTAAGTAGGCTGCCGCGATTTCTTGTTTGCACTTCGAACTCCACGGCACCAAAAATGTTTTCGATGGCAAGTTTCACTTTTTCAGGGTTCTCGGTTGGATTAATTTCTGCTTCTATGATTATTGCTATTTCATTCATTTTCTTACAACTTTCCTGAGACTATTGTGAATCTGCTTTTCTGTTTGGATTTTTGAATTTTCGTTTACCACTAAATAGTCTGCCTTTGCTATAACATTGCCTAGACCCACGGATAATTCTCGCATATCTCTTTCGTGGAAGGTTTCCCATCCTTGAGGGTCATCGCTGCGTTTTCTTCTGAAAAGCCGTTGGAAACGTGTTTCCGGCGAAGAATGAATGGCAATTGAAATAAAATTCTGGAAATGCCGCTTATACTCCTTAACTTCATGCAAACTCCGCAACCCGTCAACAACCACTACTTGAGTTTTCGCATTTTCAATTTTAGGAACACAACGTTTCGCAACAACAGCAAGACCTTCTTTATCTCTTAGTTCCAGCATAATGGCACCTACGTTTTCTGGGGTAAGAGGTAGCCCTCTTTTTCTGGTTTCTTCTCTCACTATGTCTCCCATTACAATCACTGAGTAGCCCATTTTTTTAGCGATTGTAGTAACTAGAGATTTGCCTGCTCCCGGCATTCCAGCAACGCCTATGACGATTTTAGTACCCATCTTACTCTTGTCCTATCTGCTTGTTTAACGCGGTTACAGATTTAAATTCACCGTGATTTTGGTTAAATTTATTATCAAAGAGGGTGAGAGAATATGCGGAGACTCGGTATGCCAGAAACAATTCGAAGTTTCATTGCTTTCGACATTGACAACCAACAAGTCCTCGAACGATTAGCCGAAGTGCAAAGCATGCTCGTTAAAACCGGCGCGGACCTAACAATAGTAAAACCCCAAAATATTCACATAACGTTACGCTTCCTCGGCGACATAACACCAAGCATGGTAGACAAAATTCACAAAGAAATGCAAAGCATCACCTTCAAACCGTTTGATGTTGAAATAAAAGGACTAGGCGCGTTTCCAAGCCTCAAATATGCGAGAGTAATCTGGGCAGGAATCGAAAAGGGCGAGGAAGAGTTAAAGAAAATTTTTAGCCAGCTGGAACCACGTCTTCATTCACTTGGCTTTAGACCTGATCCGAAAGGATTTAACGCCCACCTAACAATCGCACGCGTCAGAAGCGGAAAAAACAAAACAGAACTGGTTAAACTTGTTAACGAAATCGGCGCCTACGAATTTGGAAAAATCCGTGCAGAGACGTTAAGACTTGAGAAAAGTGTTTTGACACCTCAAGGCCCAATTTATTCAATACTAAGAGAAGCACATGCTACCACGTGATGACTATGCCCACAACTCTAGAAAATGTTTGCCAACAAATTCAAAAGCAAATTACTCCAGACGCAAAAAAGAGGAAACAAATTTTAGCCTTGGCTGGAAAACTAAAGAAAAAGGTTGAAAATGCTGCTAAAAAGGCAAGAGTAAAAGCGGAAGTTCGAATTGAAGGTTCCGTTGCGAAGGATACATGGCTAAGTCAAGAACCTGATATCGACATTTTTATGCGTTTACGTAAGACCATGTCGCGTGATGAGTTTGGGAAGGTTGCGTTGAAAATTGCGAAAGAAGCGACCACTGGTAGTAGACAAGTGGAACGGTTTGCTGAGCACCCTTACTTAGAAGCATTCATTGATGGTATTCGGGTAAACATTGTTCCATGCTACAAAGTAAAACAAGGACAATGGAAAAGCGCCACAGACCGCACACCATTCCACACCGATTATGTAAAGCCCTTGCTAAATTTGAAAATGAGAGGAGAAATTCGACTATTAAAACAGTTTATGAAAGGCGTGGGCGTTTATGGTGCAGAAATAAAAATTGGCGGTTTTAGCGGTTACCTTTGCGAATTGCTTGTCTTGAATTACCTGTCGTTTGTTGATGTGTTGAAGGCGGCTGCTGATTGGAAGGAAGGACAAGTAATTGATTACAAAGGCTTTTACCGAAAGAGGAAAAGAGAACTTGAATTACTTTTTGAAGAACCACTCATAATTGTTGACCCGATAGACAAGGGGAGAAATGCTGCCTCTGCTGTTAGAAGGGAACGATTAGACGAGTTTGTAGCCGCGTCCAGAGCATTTCTAAGAACACCTAACAAACGGTTTTTCTTTCCGCCCCCAAAAAGACCTTTCTCGCCAGAAAGAATTGTCGATTTAATGATGAAACGCGACTCAAGCATGATTTTTGTAAAATTTGGCAGAGTAAACGCTGTGCCAGACGTTTTATGGGGGCAACTCTACAAATCTCAACGAGCATTGCGAGGCTTGCTCAAACGAAACGACTTTCGCATAATTCGTGACGCTGTTTGGAGCAACGAAAAAGACATCAACCTAATTATCTTTGAAGTAGAACATCTTCAACTGCCCGCTGTAAAGAAGCATCTGGGACCTCCGCTTGATAAGCAGGGGGAATGCGAAAACTTCCTGCGGAAACACCTCGATTCGCCAGACACGTTTTCTGGTCCAATGATAGAGGATGGAAGATGGATTGTGGAAACGCGTAGAAAGCATTTAGAATCAGACGAACTTTTAGAACAAAAATTGTTGAAAGACGGCGGCAGACAAATCGGAGTTGCGGAAGAAATCGCTAAGGCTGTTAAGAAAAACTTTGAGATACTCACAGACAATATCATCCTAAACCTTTACAAGTCCAACGACGACTTCGCAGAATTTCTCACAAAATATTATAAAGGCAAACCAAGTTGGCTCACTGCTTCTTTGAGAAAAACTAAACGCTAAAAAACACATTTTTCAACAGTAATTGATAGCAAGTCTGAAAAGAGGCGAAACACAAGTTGGATGTATTTGAGGCAGTAAAAGGCAGGAGAAGCATACGAGCCTTTACTAGTCAATCGGTTTCAGAAGAAATAGTTAACAAGTTAATTGACGCAGCCCGACATGCACCTTCAGCAGGCAACATTCAACCATGGGAATTCATAATCATCAGAAAACCAGAGATGAAACATAAACTTGCGGTTGCGGCTTTAAATCAAACTTTTATTGAAGAAGCGCCGGTTGTAATTGTTGTTTGTGCTAATGAGCATATGTCCAGAAGAGGCTACGGCTCTCGCGGCGCAACACTCTACTGCATCCAAGACACAGCAGCAGCAATTCAAAACATTCTCTTAGCCGCTTACTCTATGGGACTTGGAACCTGCTGGATTGGAGCGTTCAATGAAGACAAAGCGAGAGAAGCCTTAGAAATTCCAGAAGGAGTAAGACCAATAGCCATAATTCCCATAGGCTATCCAGAGGCTAAAGCGTCACAACGACCAAAAAGACCAATAAGCGATATAGTGCATTATGAAAAGTTTTGAATTGTTTCATCTAAAAGGAAAAGAAGAGATTATGGAGTGGGAGATGTAGTGGTTGTGGGGGCGGGTGGGGGTGCTAGTTTTCTTTTTAGCAGTAGCCAAACTATCAAAGCGCCAATTGCCAAGCCTAAAACAGCTGTTATTGTAGGCAAAACGTAAATTGGAAGGGCGTTCGTAGTCTTTACTGTAATGGCAACTTCCTTTGTATTTCCTGCCAAGTCTGTTGCTACAAGTTTTATCGCATGGTCACTGTCCAATAGTTTAGCAGTATCCCATTCGTAAGATGTTTGTCCAGTAACTGGGAGAGCCACATCGTCGACAAAGAGAATTGCGTTTGCCAAATTAGTGTCTGCAACAGTGAAATTTATGGTTACTTTCCCCGACAATAAAGTGCCATTTTGCAACGAATCTATTGACGTAATGGGTGAAGTATTGTCGACAGTTACCGTGATTGTTGTGATAAATTTGTTTCCGACTTTGTCGTAAATCTCTAATTTTATGATGCAAGCTCCGTCTGATTTGCTTGTAGTGTCCCATGAGTGGCTGTGTATTCCGGAAACGTTCCAAGAGTATGGCGATATAACAACTCCATCAATGTGTAGGCTCACGTTTTTCAGGTTGACATCGTACCCATAGAAGGTTATGTTAACCACTCTCCTGACGTAGGCGCAATTCAGGGGTGCACGTATTTCTCCTAAGGGTAGAGTGTTATCCACTGTAACTGTGATTTCGTAGTTCCCTTTGTTTCCTGCCTTGTCAAAAACTGTTAATGTTATCATGTGGCTTCCATCATTTAGAGTAGCTGTATTCCAAAGGTGCGAAGTGGTTGTAGTCACGTCAAAGGCTCGGCTTGTAAGGAACAAAGTAGCGTTTTGAAGGTTTAAATCGCTGAATGTAAAGGTTAGATTAACCGTGCCCTTAACGTAGGCATTGTTTGTGGGAGAATTTATTTGAGCCTCAGGCAGGGTATTGTCGACCGTTATAGTGACTGAGGTTTCGGCTTTGTTTCCAGCCCAATCGTAGGCTACTAGTTTGATTGTATGGTTTCCGTCTAGAAGCGCGGCTGTGTCGAATGACATTGACGCACTTCCAGTAACATCGGTTGGACTGCCATCGTCAATTTTTATGGACGCGTTTTTGAGCGCCAAGTCTTGAGCAATAAAGGAGACTACAATATTTCCTCGAACGTAAGTGTTGTTTGCAGGAGATGATATAACAGCAATTGGCAGAATGTTGTCAACCGTGACTGTGATTGCAACGCTTGCGTTGTTACCCGCAGTGTCGTACCCGGCTAGTGTTAGTTGATGAACAGCGTAGTATTCTGAGGTAGTATTCCAGAGGTATGTACGAACTCCACTTGTGGAGAAGGTAGCCACAAGTTTGGCATCAACGTATAATTCCATACGGTCAAAGTTTTCATCATAACCAGAAACGTTGATGCCAACGATGCCTTTAACATAACTATTGTTCATGGGGGCGAGGATTTCCATTGTAGGCGATGCAATGTCTACGAATAGAGTTACTTGACCAGATGCATGATTTCCTGCTCTATCATAAGCAACAAGGGTCACATTGTTTGAGCCCGGAAGGAGACCTAGGAGCAAATATGACGAAAGCGACGTATTCGCCACAAACTGTTCATTAAGATATATAGAATATTTGTCTATTCCACTTTGAGAATCAATCGCCCCCCATTGGATGACTACACCCATAGGTGTTCCGATGACTGTTCCATTTGCTGGCAAAATGTAAGAAATCGTAGGCGGCGTGGTGTCCTCTTTGCAAAGCCAAGCGATCATGTTGGTTGCGAGGCGAAGGTTGTCGGCCATTATAATGTTATAGTCGCGTAGACTGTCTTCATCCGCAAAACTCATAACCCTACCACATTGATACCAGTTTATAGCGAGCATAATTTCCATGTAATAATCTCTTACAAGAGCCCTTGCGTTACTATAAACAGTGAGCATAGAAACCGGCGCGCTTAAATAGACTTGCCAAACTCCCTGTGTCACTTCATGAGGCGTAATGTTAGTTGTGTACCCACTAACACCTCCAACTACCCAAGAAATGTCCGCAAATGCCGTAAGTTCAGTGTACAATGCAGGATAATCGTCGCCTACTACTAGTAATCCTCCACCGTTCGCCACAAACTGTCGTATTGCGTTAAGTTCTTGAGCAGAATACTGTAGGTGAGCCTGCATTATGACAAACGCATCATAGCCCTGTAAAACATCTAAAGTTATGTTGCCTATTGAATGGAAATCTACCACGAAACCCTCTGTTCGAAGGGTCATAATCCATCTATTGTAGCTGTACATGAAGTCTGTGCTATGCGTTTGGTCGAAAAGAACATAGCCTTTGACTGTACGAACTATGACCATAGCCGTTGCGACATTATCCGATGTGAAGTTTTCGCCTGGAACAGGGGAAGAATAAGCAGTCACATTGTAGGTTGCTTCAATTAGTGGTGTCCATAGATAACTAAGCATGCGAGAGTCGTTAATGGCTAACTCTGTTCCAGATAATGATTCAACAACAGTGCCATTAATTTCCAATATTAAGTCAACATTTGTTTCGTTGTTTAAGCCAAGGTTAAACACTGTTGCGTTAAGCATTGAAGAATTGCCTAGTGGGACAAAACTTGGCGCGTCCAAAGTTACGAGTAACTCGTGCTCCGGCGTAAAACCTATTGGAATGTTTGTCTCACCAAGCATAATGATTTGGTAGGTTGAGCCGTAAGACAGTTCGGCTCGTATCCATAGTCCTGTTACTTTGTCATACCACCATGTGTATTGAGCATATCCCATGTAACTTTGGTAAAGTTTCCAGCAATCCACAATTTTTGTACCAACAACTAACGTCTCACTTGCATTCACAATTGCGGCGTCATAAAGTATGTTTACCTCTGAGCCGATAATTATATTGGTTTCTATCATTCCTGGGAACCATAAGTTTTCCCACACTCTGTTTTCGCACAATCGGTTCATAATGTTGACGACGGTCCAATCTGTTACATTGCCTCCTCCAGAACCTGACATAGTACTTTGTAAAGTGACGTTCATCTGATATGAAGAAATATATTTGGAGTAATTAACTAGCATTTCTCCTGCGTAGATTGGTTGACCTGTGCTTTCATCTATTAAAGAGGCCGTGTAACTTGCCCAATGCCCCTCTTGAGGCTCTATCAACGGAAATGTGACACTTACTAAAATAGTGACTTTATTATTACCTATATAACCCTCTCCAAGAACTGGGGATGCATAAGCGGTCAAGTTGTATAAGCCTTGCAAGGTGGGATTCCAAAGATGGCTTATGGTGTAAGACTCGTCAGATTGCAATAGAAGAATTGTGTCATTTTGGAAGAATTTTAGCTGGTCACGCGTAACATCATAAATTGACAATTGAAAGGCTACGTTGCTTTCGTTTTGCGAGCCTATGTTAGTTACTGTGCCATTCAATAAGACAGTGCTATTTGGAAACATAAACGTAGGCGCATCAAGAGAAACTTTCAATTCATGCTCAGGTTTTTCATATTGCGACCATGTTATTGCGTTGTAGAGTATTTGTATATTGAAATGATAACGTTCTGGGATGGCTTCTAGCCAAGGAGAAATATAAACTAACCCGCGATAGACGACTATTGCACTTTCGTCAGAATATCCCATAGCAATGTAGGCGCCACCTGAAAGTTCGTTAGAGGACCATATCCCATCAGAGGGATACGGTGTCTGGATAGCAGGCAATGTGTAGGGGTTTGGAACGCCAGCGAGAACTGGATGTGCGGGTTCCAAAAGTTTTAGCAAATCAGTGTAAGCCACACTCCACCATATAGACTCGTTCAGTCCGAACATAGGAGCAAACTTATTGTTGTTGGGAACCTCATAGTATAAGGTCCCCGCAGTAACGATGAACCCGTGTCCTTCATAGACATACTGCTTAATAGCTTCTATTTCCTCGTCTGTGTATTCCCATGCGTAAGCGCAGCTGAGAATTAAGACGTCAGCGTCAGTTGCTTTCAAATCCTCATAGGTTATATTGTCCTTGTCAAGAGTTGTGTAGTCAATGTAGATTAACTGGTCACCATACTTTTGCCAGTCATAGTTCAAGGCTTCCCACGCGTCTGTAATTACTTGTGTTCCAGCAGAGCGGAGCACAAAGACTTTCAAAGGAAAATCTACAAAAACGAAAGCTTGAACAACATTATTTTCTGTATTAGTTTCGTCAACCACTGGCGGAACATATATGGTAATATTGTAATTTCCAATAATTGCTGGTGTCCAAAAAAGGTTAACCTTGGTTAAGGTGCCGCTTGGAAAGCTGCTAATGTTTACGAATTGTTCGATGCTGCCGTTTACTATTAACTGCACAGTTACGTCAGTTTCGTTATATCTACCGTAATTACAAATTGTGGCATTTATTATTCCCATACTGCCAGGCTCAACGTAGGGCGGTCTTTTCCAAGCTGCGATAAAGATGTCATGTTCTGGAAAAGCTTCTTCTATTGCTCTTCTGGCATTTACTCTCCCATACCCATAATAGATATCAAAACCTGTTTCACCCAAATCGTCTGTCGTGTCTCTTAAGCGCAGTCGTAACACATCTCTAGCCATCGTTGGAAATTGACTCCAAACTAACGCCGCCACACCTGCAACATGTGGACAAGCCATAGAGGTTCCTCCCATATAGTCGTATGGATAATTAAAGCGTGGGTCATGTATGGAGGAGATTGTAGAATAAATGTCAGTGCCTGGCGCGGCAAGTTCCACCCAATCTCCGAAGCTGGTAAACCATGCAGGAGAATCTAAGGGGTCTGTTGCCGTTACTGCAATCACCTCATCATAAGCAGCGGGATAGCCCTTCGTAGAAGAAGCAGAGTTTCCAGCCGCTGCGACTAGCAATACTCCATGGTCATAAGCGTATTTTAACGCGTTGTGAAGTAGTGTGCTTGGAGAAGAACCTCCCCAGCTCATGCTAATAATGCTGGCGTTTTGATTGGTTGCGTGGATAACTGCGTTAGCAAGGTCATCATAATACCCACTGCCCGAGGCATCTAATCCTTTTTCTGCCATAAGCCTCACTTGGGCTAGACCAGCTATACCTTCATTATTGTTAATCACTGCTCCAATAATACCGGAACAATGAGTCCCGTGACCATGATCGTCCATAGGCTCTGGATCATTATTTACCCAGTCGTACCCGAGCGGAACATAGTTCGCAACGAGGTCAGGATGGTTATGATCAACCCCTGTGTCAATCACACAAACAAGAACTGAGTTGCTGCCAATCGTTGTGTCCCATGCATAATTTGCTTGAATTATGACAGGCCCCCACTGCAAGTCCCAGTAGGGGTCGTTTGGAACCACAAACGCTTGATATTTAAGATTAGGTTCTGCATACGTGCATAATCCATTTTCCTTTACTTCGGTTATGAAAGAGCCGACAGAATCTTGTGGAACATTGATTACGACTGCTTCAATTTTGTTTCCCATAAAAATCTCGTTGATAATTTTCCCATTTTTAGCAAGAGTTAACTGTTTCATTTTTTCATAAGATCCCCAAGAGTCGGTAAGTCCGATAATGATTTCGTTAAAACCCTCGCTCCAATAGCTTATCGAAGTGTTTTTCTGGTTTATTTTGTTGACATCCCAAAAGTTCATAGATTCGGTGGACGAGAGACTTGAGTCTGGTATTTTCTCCTCAAAATCGACATTCTTTAGCAAGTTATTTATTGTATTTTCGGTTGTCGGAGAGCTATTAGCAAAAGTGAGTGTTGCTGTTGCGTTGAACATCATGGTTGTGCCGTTTGTTAAAAGAAGAATTAATAAAATTCCAGTTATTATTCTTGGGCTCATTTTTTTCCCTCGACACTAAAGAAATCGTACATGAATTATTTGAAGTTTGCCTAAGATAGCTGAAAAGCAAAAAATTTAATCCCTGTATGCTTATTCTCTTTTTATCGTGATTAAAATGGGCTTTTATCTTGGCGAGTTAGCATGGCCTGATGTGAAGGATTTCTTATCAAAACACGATGTAGTGGTAATTCCTGTCGGGAGTTGCGAGCAACATGGTCCACACCTACCTTTAGATACAGATGCGTATGATGCGTTTTGGCTGTCGATGAAAGCCGCTGAAAAGGCAGCTTGTGCTCTTGTTGCACCGCCAATATATTATGGTGTATCCATGCATCACATGGACTTTCCAGGTACCGTAACGCTCAATCCAGACACATTAGAAATGCTTGCGTATGAAATTGCAAAAAGTTTAGTTAAACATGGGTTTAGAAAGATAGTTTTCGAAAATGGGCATGGTGGTAACACTCAGGCTCTGGAGTCTGCTGCTCAACGAATAAAAATAGAGACAGGTATCTTTGTAGCGGTCGATACAGTTAGTCTCATACCTGACTATATCGAAAAGACCATAGAAACACTGCACGATGCTCATGCAGGCGAGTTTGAAACATCGACCTCCTTAGCCAACCGAGAAGAACATGTGAAAACAGATAGAATAAAAAAGCCAACACTCAAGCTTCCCGCCTCAAAATACACAAAGATTGGACTAAAAGAAACAGGACCCAAAGTTTTCTGGAGCTTTAGAACAAAAGAAATCAGCGAAATCGGTGTAATAGGTGATCCGACAAAAGCTTCTAAAGAAAAAGGTGAAATCGCTTGGAAAATGGCTATCGAAAGACTTGCAGATTTACTAATCGAACTTGACAAGATGCAAACATAAAAAATAATCGCGCTGCAACAAAATGAAAACACGGCAAGATGTAAATATTTGATTCAAACAACTTATTCTCAGGTTTACCTCTCTTTTCTCATATTTGTGGCTCATTGGAAAGGCATATGACCTAAATATTTACAAATATACAAAGTCGTGGTTAGGTTTTGAGTTGGTTTCCTATTTTCTTTCCGAAATCCACGCATTTTGGGATTTCATCTTCGACAATGGAACTTTTCATCCTTTGATAATCTTGGAATGATTTATGTTAGTTTTTGGTGTTTTCTTGTTTATTCTATCTTCCATTTTCTTTATCCTTTTTCAAAGTTCTTTCTAAGGTACGCGTCGAACACTACGACTTTTTCCTTCTAAAGGAAGTTGCAGAGTCTATCGATAATGCCTTTTACAGTCCATGTTGGTCCACCTATATGATTTGGTTCATATTTGGAGCCTATTTGGATAATATAGTGAACAGGGTCTATCCTCTGCCCACACAGAAACACAACACACGACCGAGAAACAAAAGCTTTACACAAGCCTACACTGCTCATGCATAACTGAGGCAAACCATTGAATACTTCAATATCTAGCGACGACACACAGTTCAAAATAAAAATAGTTCGTCTAATTCTCAACAAAAAAACAGAACAAGCCTTGAGCATGCTAAGCCAACACTACCACGTTTCCATGCCTAAATTGAAAGTAGGCATGCCAAAAGGAAGTGTAAAACACCAAGGATGCTACGTTACAAGAAGCAAAACAATCCACGTCGCCAACAGCAGTAACTTCTACAACCCATACATAATCCTTCACGAATTCTACCACCACCTCAGAACAAGCGGCGGAAAACACAAAGGCACAGAGAAAAACGCAGACAAATTCGCAAAAAATTACATCAACACGTTCTATAGGTACTTCACTGCACAAGACTAAACCCTCCTAGCGCTAACTTATATACAACGAAAACCCTCCCTTTCAACAAGGTGACATCAAATGACTCTGGGCGCACTCAACATCAGCAGCAACCAATGGAAACACCTATACACACTCTATAAACTCGCAGAAAT
>Ga0209636_10002970_pt1 | contig 17309 bp, 11 predicted proteins | sample DeeMarSWOR152_54_FD_187464 | JGI IMG/M metagenome (GOLD analysis project Ga0209636, IMG submission 187464) | Marine sediment microbial communities from White Oak River estuary, North Carolina - WOR-1-52-54 (SPAdes) (version 2) | ecosystem: Environmental > Aquatic > Marine > Intertidal zone >...
TGTATGCTCCAGAGAGACAATGCGGACTGCTAGTCCGAAATGCATACTTCTTAGTAGTTTCAGTATCAATATTTACAATGCTTTGACGTCTTGATGCTTCATTATGACGATGAAGTGCCTCTATTGTGCCGAGGGCTTCGAGAAATACTTGAGCCTACTGCAAACATATTGACGAGGAGCATAGATTTAATATAATTTACATATAGCTGGGTAAATATTAAAGCCCAAAATATATAACTAAGTATAAATAGAGAATCGGAAGAAAGGATTACTATTATCACTATTGTAGATTCTTCTACCGCATTAATCCAAAATTCAAGAAGGAGGTGACGCTGCGGCACAAATAACTAATAATTGACTTAATAGGATTGTATATCAGTAGCTGAGAGAGGAGGAAGGATGAAAGAATATATCCTAAGATTGTGTGTAGGGCTTGTAATTCTTTTACCAACTATCGGTTTTGCTCAAGTAGAGGATTGGGTAAGACGGTATAATGGCCCTGGCAATAGCTTTGATTGGGCAAATGCAATTGCCCTTGACAACTCGGGCAATGTCTATGTCACAGGCATTAGTCAGGATTCAGGCACTGGACGTGATTATGCGACGGTGAAGTATGACTCGTCAGGCGTTGAGCAATGGGTAGCCACGTACAATGGTCCAGGCAATAGCAGTGATGGGGCATATGCGATTGGCCTTGATAACTTGGGCAATGTCTACGTCACAGGAGTGAGCGAGGGTTCAGGTACTGGTAGTGACTATGCAACGGTGAAGTATAACTCGTCAGGCGTTGAGCAATGGGTAGCCAGGTACAATGGCCCAGCCAATAGCTATGATGTAGCATATGCAATTGCCGTTGATAACTTGGGCAATATCTATGTCACAGGATCGAGTGAGGCTTCAGGCCTTGATAATTATGACTATGCCACCATTAAGTATAATGCTTTAGGAGTTGAGCAGTGGGTGGCGCGGTATGATACTTCAGGAGGCACCTGGGATGACGCATACGCGATTGCCCTAGACAACGCGGGCAATGTCTATGTCACAGGAAAGAGTATTAGTGCACGCGGGTTTGGCTATGTGACGGTGAAGTATGACTCGTCAGGAGTGGAGCAATGGGTAGCCAGGTACAATGGTCCAGGCAATAGCAATGATGTGGCACTTGCGATTGCCCTTGATAACGCGGGCAATGTCTATGTCACAGGAGCGAGTTGGGGTTCGGGCACTGGACATGACTATGCGACGATCAAGTATTCGTCTACAGGTATCGCAGAGAAAATAGCAACTTCAGTAGAAAACAATTATCTTGGTTCAACCATCTTCAGCGGACCGTTGCTACTGCCCGAGGGCAAAAAATGCAAAGTCTTTGACATCACGGGCAGGGTTGTAGAACCAGACAGGATACAACCAGGCATCTACTTCATTGAGATTGACGGAAAGGTAGCTCAGAAGGTGATAAAAATAAGGTAATAATATCACCGTGATCTATTTGCCTATCACTGTAATCGATTGCGCAGCAATGAAATTGACGGACAGATTACCAATAGGGTAGTTAAGGTTAGATAATTTTTTGAACAATAGCTGGGAACACAAGGGGACCTCCTCATATTACTCCGTTTTTAAAATTTGGATGGTTTTTTACTCAGAATGAATGGAAATTTGACCGACGACAGATTTCTTATTAAACGACCGTTTTTTTGGTAAAATCACTTCTGGTGCAAAGAGTTTGGTTGACACAACGTCTATTATTGTTATAATAAAAAACAGTGTTAAATAGTAATATGAAAGATATTAAAGTGCTTTTTATCCATCCACAAATCCCAACAACATTTTGGGGATTCAAATATGCCTTGAAGTTCATTTCGAAAAAAGCTGCTTCTCCGCCACTTGGTCTTTTGACGATTGCGGCAATGGCCCCCAAGAAGTGGGGGAAGAAATTTATTGATGTAAATACTTCAAGACTCAAGAATAAATATCTGAGATGGGCTGATTATGTTTTTATCAGTGGCATGGAACTCCAGCGAGATTCGGCAAGAGAGATAATCGATCGCTGTAGAAATTTTGGTGTTAAAATTGTTGCTGGTGGACCATTGTTTACAATTGAATACAGAGATTTTGATGATGTCGACCACCTGTTCATAGGTGAATCTGAAAATACCTTTCCTCAGTTTTTGGAGGACTTGGATAATGGTGTACCTAAACATATATATTGGGCAAAAGAATTTCCCGACATTACCAAAACACCAATCCCGCTCTGGGAGATTGTCAATAAGAAAAAATACAGTCTTATGAGTATTCAATATTCACGAGGGTGCCCGTTCAATTGCGATTTCTGCAGCGTCACTATGCTCAATGGCCACCAACCTAGAACAAAAACAGCAGAGCAGATAATCAACGAACTTGAAGCACTTTATAATTGGGGTTGGCGTGGTGGTGTATTTTTTGTGGATGATAACTTCATTGGCAATAGGAAACAAGTGAAAAAGAAACTTCTGCCCACAATTGCCCACTGGATGGAGGAGAAAAGATATCCCTTTACTTTTTCCACCCAGTTATCACTCGACCTTGCTGATGACGAAGAACTGATGCAGCTTATGATCAAAGCTGGATTCCAGTCCCTGTTTGTTGGTATTGAAACTCCTCATGAAGAAAGTCTAAAGGAATGTGCAAAATATCAGAATGTTGGCAGAAATCTCATGGATAGCATCAAATGCATCCAACAATATGGTCTGGAAGTACAGGGTGGATTTATTTTAGGATTTGACAATGATCCTGAATCAATATTTGTCAGGCTCGCAGAGTTTATCCAGAATAGCGGGATTATTACAGCAATGGTAGGCCTACTCACTGCTGCAAAGGGAACACGCCTCTATAATCGACTTGAGGCGGAAAATCGGTTGTTAGAAAAAACAAGCGGCAATAATACGGATTGTTCACTTAACTTTATTCCCAAGATGGGCTATGAGACCTTGATTCACGGATATAAAAATGTGCTCTCAACAATATATTCGCCACGTCATTATTATGAACGAATAAGAAATTTCTTGAAAGAATACAAACCACCAAGGCTAAGACCCATTCACTTTCATATTATGCATCTTGAGGCATTCATAAAATCGATCGTGTTACTTGGATTTATTGGGAGAGAAAAATTAGACTATTGGAGGTTACTTTTCTGGTCTTTGTTCAAGCGGCCATACTTATTGCCAACCGCTGTGACCTTTGCAATATATGGATACCATTTCCGCCGAACGTTTGCCGAATATCTAAAGAATATCCGCTGATTTGTGCCCATAAATACAGTAGCAGGGGAATGAAGTCATCTATGAAACAATTGAATAACAGGCAGGATGGGAAATTTAGCACATTCTTTCATCAAAGATTCAGGTTTAGTCATCCAAAAAGATAGAACGCCGCGTTACAATTTATCTGTAATGGTGTTCGTTCGTGCCGTACTCCAGCTGTCCACTGTCTGGCTCTTGGTCCCACGTGTTCCATTGACTCGCATTGTAATATATGTATAATAATAAGTAGGTTAATGGTGATTAACCAAAGGAGGTAAAGAAATCCATTTGTGGTGCTTTGTTATCAGACTCGAAAAAGGCAAGGGATAGTAAGTGCATGGAAAAAGTAGGTTATTAAGATCCAAAAGTAAAGAGTTAAAATTAAATCGGGATCGCATCGAGTATTGTATTTCTAAAGGAGCTTAACCTACCAATACTGTGGCTAAACTGAATGCAATAGAAGGAGGCAAATCATGATAGAGCTTAAAGAGCTTATCGAATACATTGTAAAAGCATTAGTAGATAATCCAGAAAAAGTTGAGGTAAAGGAAATCGCTGGCGAAAAGAGCATTATATATGAGCTTAAAGTCGGTGAAGGTGATTTGGGTAAAGTAATTGGTAAAGAAGGTAGAACAGCAAAGGCTATCAGGACAATCATTACCGCTGCGGCAATGAAGCAAGGAAAACGCACGGTATTAGAGATTCTCGAATAACAAAGTGTAGTGCCTCTTGTCTTTTTTGTTCTATTTCATACGAGTAATTGAGATTATTAGATAATCCACAGAAATAGCAAATAACATTAGCCGAGAAGATAATTACAGCAAAAGGGGAGTGATTACACCACTCCCCTTGTTTGCATTAACGCACGTGTTTACGTACGTTCTATTTTTGTGGCTTTTTCCCCTTTGGGGGATTGAGTAACGTCGAACTTGACCCGATCACCTTCTTGCAGGGTCCGGTAACCTTCACCGACAATTTCCTGGAAGTGAGCAAATACATTACCACTACCATCTTCTTTCTCGATGAAGCCAAATCCTTTTCTACTGTCAAACCACTTTACTGTTCCGTATGCCATTTTTCTCCTTTCAAGCTTTTATTTGTAATAAGGGATGAGAATATGAATATCCTACAGTCCTACGACAAATAATCTAGCTTATTTAATAAGAATTATATACAAATAATCAGCTTTGTCAAGAAAGAAGGGCAATGGTGAGATCGTTTAGCTGTAGGTCTTTGAGACAGGCATATCTATGGTTTTGTATGAGTCGATCAATGTTTGTCTACCTGCAATATTATTGAAGACTACATACATAAACTGGGCAAGACCTGGATAGGAGATCTCGCTAAGTCTTGTAATACGTCGGCATATATTGCTCAAAGTATAGAATTCTTTTTTAAGATAAAAATAACCCTCTGCAAGTTCTCTTTCTGTCATATTTTTGGGGCGAAACGTAACGGTATAGTGGTTGTAATGACTCCAATCCTCAGAAATAAGTCTTCCCTCTTGCTTAAGGCGACGATATAATCTCGTTCCCGGGTAAGGAGTGAGAATATTAAACGTCGCAGTAGTTATTCTGTTTCTGTATAGGAATTCTAATGTATCATCAAATACTGCTTTAGTATCGTCATCAAAGCCAAAAACAAATGAAGGATGAAATATGATACCAGTATCCTGAATCTTTTTGATTGCGTCTTCATTTTCTTTTATTGATTTCAATGTCTTACGCATTTTTCTCATAGATGTTACAGACACTGATTCCAGACCAACAAAAAGTCCACGACAGCCGGATTCCCGACATAGTTGTAGCAATTCATCGTCCCTGGCTATTGTCACAGTACACTGACCGCCCCATTCGATATTTAAATGGACCATTTCCTTGAACAGACTCTTTGCATATTTTGAGTTAGCCGCAACATTGTCATCGAGCGAAAGTAATACTTTTGAATTCGCATTTTCTATGTCTTTTATTACAAGCGGTATTGGCAGAGTACGTATTTTTTTACCATAAACACTGCTCACTGAACAGAATTCACAATCATACGGACACCCTTTGGTTGTGTAAAAACCAGGCCATTTAATACCCAATACACTCCGGTCAATTCTGGAATCCCTTTTTGGCAAGGGTGCTGTTGATAGATCAGGTTCTTTAACATGGTAATACCTTTTTAACGTATTCTGTCTGAAATCTTCAACAAGATTAGGCCATGAACTTTCAGCCTCACCGATTACCACGGCATCTCCATAATTGATTGCCTCCTCAGGCATGACCGACGCATGAATCCCACCAAAAACTACCTTACTTCCTTTTTCCTTAAATATTCTTGCTAGATGATAACCCCTTTTTGCAGTGGCAGTCATTGTTGAAATTCCAACTAAATCATAGTCTTTCGAGAAATCAATATCATTGATATGTTCATCAACCATACTGACTTTAACATTCTCCGGAGTAAGGGCAGCGATAATCTGTAAGGCAACCTGTGGAACCTTAAAACCCACAGGCGACCTTTTATCTGAAGAACGTGGCGAGATTAATAGTAGTTTCATAACGCTTATTATTGAATCTTGCTATTATAGATTTCTTAAAATTTTTTTGAAATTATACCTATTTTTGTAATAAAATCAATAGCATTTCATCAATCAATACATCGCTGGCATTTTGAAAAAAGAAAGGGTAGGCTTTCGCCTACCTTTATCTATCATTTGTCTATGGAATTATGATGATGTAAACAATCAATGAGGGTCGGCAGTTGTTCACCACCGACCCCCATTTTTTTGAGTTGGCGACCTTGTGCCATCCTTTTGCTAGAACGTATGGGTGCAAAGGGGGACGCCCCCTTTTCTCCAAGAAGTTCTTCGATACTTTTTGGAGACCACGAATCCCCCCGCCCGGTAATCACAAAAGCTCTGATAAAAGGTCTACACCGTGTTGGATACAGCCTGTCTTTTTCTTATCATTTCACACTACGCCACTCTTTTGGTGTCTATGGATAGCACTGAATAATATACATGATATCTCGAGACGGTCAGAAAGGTGCATACGCTTACCTATACTACATTTGTGCGATTCTTACTGTAACCGTGAGAATTATGGAAAACCACGAAATCGGATTTTCCCCGCACAAAGCGTACGGGATCTTCGAAAGTCCGCTATGTCTACCAATTCCATCACCCCGGCAAATACGGCAGATGCTAGGGGCTAGATGTCAGATACTAGTCTTTATTTTTTTAACTAGCATCTAGTATCCATTATCTAGCATCTGTCTTTGTTGTGCCACAGGGAACAGGGGTTAGGACTCAGAGCCTAGAAATATAAATCATCACTAACTCATAGAATCCAAAACCTAGCCACTATTTTATTACATTTACGCCAACCTTGTGTCATTCCTGTGCCATTATACTCTGAAGACTCAGCTTATCAACCTGGGTATCATGAGTTTCTATTAGATTATGCTGGTAACATCACCTAAATCATGATTTGAATCTATTCATATGATGAATAGAAAAAAACCACATATGCGAGAATGTCGCTTCGCCAACAAACTGGAAAAACACCTGATTTCTCAAAAGAAGTTGCTTTTTGGACTATCGCATCTTGACATGGTACAAAAAGTATATAAAATTGTACTATGAAAGATTTAATTAAGACGATTTTATATGAATGGATGAACAAACCGTTGCCTGACACAATTGCCCGTGATATTGATTTACAAAAGTATGCCGAGGCAAGACCTTCAAAAATCACAGCAATTACCGGATTCAGAAGGGTCGGCAAGACATATCTATTGTACGATCTTATCAAGCGGCTGTTGCAGAAGAACATGCGAGAAGAAATGCTTTATGTCAATTTTGAAGATGAAAGAATACCCCTGCAAACAGGATTTATGACTGCGCTGTTGCCAATGTTCAAACAGCTTTTCGATAAGAAAATGAAGTACCTATTTCTTGATGAAATCCAAAATATGCCAGAGTGGAGTAAGTGGGTTCGCAGGATATATGATAAAGAGGCGTTGCGAATATTCATCACAGGTTCATCTTCGAAAATGTCCAGCAAGGAAATTCCAACTGAGCTACGTGGTAGGTTTCTCTCGGTAGATGTCTTTCCTTTAAGTTTCAGTGAATTTTTGCGATTCAGTAATATGACTGTCAACGCTGAGGCTATTAAGTATTCTGAAGAGGAACGAGCAAAGTTATCCAAGGCAATTGCTGAGTTTCTTACATACGGTTCAATGCCTGAAGTTGTGCTGGCGAACAAGAATTTCAAATTCGAAATAATAAACTCTTATTATCAATCAGTGGTAAGAAGAGATATAATTGAAAGACACAATGTAAGAAACGAGGAGTCACTCAAGGCTCTCCTTCGTCTTCTCATGAACTCCACCAGCTACTCAATAAGCAAAGTATACAATACGCTGAAGAGCTTGGGCTATAAGGTTGGCAAGAGTACAGTTCAATCTTATCTGTCACACATTGAAAATGCATATTTCATGTTTAGCTTGCCTTTGTTCTCTTACAAGATAAAGAATCAGATGCAATATGCGAGAAAATTGTATGTGATTGATAACGGATTTATCAATAAGATTTCAACAAAGCTTTCCAATAATTATGGCAGGCTCTTTGAAAATGCCGTTGCATTACATCTCGTTAGAACTTCCAATGGTAAAGAATTGTATTATTGGAAATCTACCAAAGAAGAAGTAGACTTTGTAGTGAAACAGGGAACGAAGGTAAAGCAACTCATTCAAGTCTGTTATGATGCAACAGACGTAAGTACAAGGGAGCGTGAGACACGAGCTTTGATCAAGGCGAGCAAAGAGCTAGGTTGTAGGGATCTTCTTATAATAACGAACGAGTATGAATCAACGGTGGAAGAAAAGTGGTTCGGCACGACACGCACAATCGAATTCATCCCGCTTTGGAAATGGTTTCTCGCAAAATTCTAGAATATTATGGTGCAAAATACCAGCCTCGAAGTTCCGGTCGAAGACCGCGAATCCTCGTATTGCTCTGCAACACGGGACCCTCGCCGAGGTCCGGCGACTATGTCAATTCAACCATGTAGAGTTTGAAATAAGAGGATAGAGGGAATTAACGCTCTCTTGGTGCCAGAAAGACAATGCGGACTGCTAGTCCGCGGCGTCTGACCATTCTATCACCTCAACGTCGATATTGGCATCATTTCAGTAAACTTCGGATTCAAGTCAAGCGTTTCTGTTCTAATGAGTACCTTCTTTACATTCCTCAAAAAGTGGTGACAATATCTGTTAACGGTCACATAAGAATATTGACACCAGTGATTGTCAGGTATATAATTAAAATGGAGGCAGTAATGAATAAATCCATCTCAATGTATATTTTGCTGGTAATATTTCTAGTTGGATATATTTTTGCAGATGTAATACACGTTCCTGGTGATTATCCGACTATACAGGAAGGAATAGACGCAGCAAATGCCGGCGATGTAGTTTTGGTTGCGCCGGGAACATATTATGAAGAGATAACGCTGAAAGCTGATGTAGTAGTAATGGGAGCTGGAGAAGATCTTTCAATAATTGATGGAGGAGGAGATACAGGCGATGTGGTATTCGCATCTGGAAACGATATTACTAATGATACAAAATTTCAGAGGTTCACAGTTACCGGCGCTCATTCTGGCGGCTCTATGCCAGGTGGTGCAGGTATTTTTTGTAATAGTGGAGCCACACCAGAAATTTGCAATAATAGAGTTGAAGGAAATGATTTCGGCATCGTTACGTGGAACCAAGCTAATGCGTATGTACACAACAATGTAGTTGTAGATAATACCTACACCGCAATTGGCTTGAGTACAGATGCGCCCGTAATTAATAATACAATTGCGAATAATAACATAGGCATATATGACAGCGGCGGATACCAACCTACCATTATGAACAACATCGTTACAGGAAACACCACGTATGGGATAGGTTGCGTTAATCCTAGTGTCCCTACCGATCTTTCATACAACGATGTGTGGAATAACGGTCAAAATTATCACTATTGTGCTTCAGGGCAAGGCAGTATATCTGTGGACCCCCTCTATGTAGATGAGCCGAACGGTGATTATCATCTGCAACCAGGATCTCCCTGTATTGACTCAGGTAATCCACTACCTCAGTATAATGATCCGGATGGCACAAGAAATGATATGGGTGCGTATGGTGGGCCAGGAGCAACCGCTGATTTTCCGGTTGTTGAAATCACTATACCTATGCAGAATGAGGTGAACGTCATTGATACCACCGACGTCTCTGCCATGTTCAATATTGATATGGATCCAGCAACCTTTAATGCAAATACAGTAAGGCTTAATGGGCATCTGACTGGGCAACAAGAAGGTGTCATCACGTATGATAGTCTTGCCCGGATGATTACCATCAATCCTGATGCAAGTTTTGAACGTGGAGAATGGGGTACTATGATACTGACTAGAGGCATTCAGTCTGTATCAGGTGATTCGCTTTCAGGGTTTGTATGGCAGTTTGTCACACGTGTGGACAGTGGGTCAGGTACATTTGTATTATCATTAGAATATGAATCCGGTACTCGCCCAATTACTGAAGCAGCCGCTGATTTTAATGCGGATGGTCACATAGATATCGCAGTAGCCAATATAATTTCGAACGATGTTTCTATATTCATAGGCAATGGTGATGGATCGTTCCAATTGGCAGTAAATTATGATGTTGGTACACAACCCGAAGGAATATGTGCATTTGATTTCAATGAGGACGGCAATTTCGATATCGCAACAGCAAATCAGGGTTCTGCTAACACCACAATTCTTCTCGGTAACGGTGATGGAACATTCACACTTGGTGGGAATTACGGAGCCAGTTCGTCACCACATGCAGTGTTTGCTGAAGATTTCAATGGAGATGGGCACTTTGATCTTGTTGTTGCCAATATGCATGCTGACAGCATTTCAATATTGATAGGTAATGGTGATGGTTCTTTTACTCCGCCCACGCAGCACGCAGTCGGTGACATGCCGCTAACCGTGGTAAGCGGTGATTTTGAAAATGACGGTGATTGTGACATTGCTACTGCAAACGCCATTTCAAATAATATATCAGTTCTGCTGGGTGACGGTGATGGTAATTTTTCTCCAGCCAGCCATTATGCTGTGGGGACAAGGCCCTGGGCGTTGTGTATATCTGAATTCAATGGTGATGGTAATATTGATCTGGCGGTTACTAACTATGACTCCGACAATGTATCTCGGCTACTTGGCAATGGCGATGGTACATTTGGTTCAACTGTACACTATTCTGTTGGCGATGAACCAATGGGTTTGTGCTCAGCTGATTTCAATGGAGATGGAGAGCTCGATCTTGCAGTAGCAAATTTTCTTTCCAATGATGTATCAGTACTTCTTGGTAATGCCTCTGGCGGCTTTGAACCCGCCATTGAGTATGCTACAGGCACATCACCATCTTCTGTAATCTACGCTGACTTTGATAATGACTATGATCTTGATTTAGCTTCTGTAAGTCATGATGTTGACAGTATCGCCATATTGCTCAATGAGAGGGCGCTTAACGTCACAGCGACAGACCCCATGCAGAATCAATTGGACGTTCTACTGGCGAACGATGTATCAGCAACTTTCAATCTTGAGGTCGATTCTACAACTCTTAATGATTCAACATTCATTGCTCATGGTAGTCAGTCAGGACTTCACATGGGTATGATTGTTTATAATAGTGCAACATCAACTGTGAGCCTTGATCCTACTGCCAATTTTGTTGACGGCGAAGTAGTTACTGCAGTACTGACAAAAGATATTCAATCACTTATTGGCCCTTATCTCGGGGGTTTTGTCTGGGATTTCACCTCCGAAGTCTCAACCCAATCAGACGGGACATTCGAAAATCCACTCAATTTTACAACTGGTAATGAACCGCGCGGTATATTTGTGGCTGATTTTGACAGTGACTCGGATATCGACATTGCGGCAACTTCTAATCCAAATAGTGTTGTCGTCCTGCTCAACAATGGTGACGGTACCTTTGCATCTCCTGCTTATATCTCGGTCCAAGGTGACCCGATAGCTCTGTATGGCGCAGATTTTGACAGCGACGGCGATATAGACTTGGCTTCTGGCCATAACCAACCTGGTACGTCACACCTGGTCATCCTCAAAAACAATGGAAATGGTGTGTTTACCGTATTTGCAACATATGCACCAGCTACGCTCGGGCAAAATTTGTCTGGTGGTGATATTGATACTGATGGTGATATTGATCTTGTGATGACCGACGGATGGGGTTCTGGAAATAATGTCCGGGTGCTGCTGAACAACGGGGATGGGAGTTATGTTGGACCATACACCTATAGTGCCGGAACATGGGCACGCGGTGTAGCAGTAAAGGATGTAGATAATGATGGTGACTTGGATCTTGGAGTTACGAATGCAGGTAATAACAATATTTCGATATTATTGAATGATGGTGACGGGAATTTTCCTGAGCTGGCAAATTATGCAGTAGGTGATAATCCGACCGCAGTCTATAGTAATGATTTCAATGGTGATAACTACAATGATTTTGCAACGGCGAATTACGGCGGTAATAACATAACTGTGATATTAAATAACGGTGACGGTACCTATGCAAGCCCTGTCGGTTATACTACTGGAAGCAATACAAGGGCTCTCCACGGAGGTGATTTTGATGGTGATGGAGATATCGACCTAACTGCAAGTAATAACGGCACAAATACTGTGGCTGTATTATTGAATATGACCGATGGAACATTTGACAGTCTTACGACCTATACAGTCGGCAATAGCCCTTGGGGGATCATGTCTGCTGATTTTGACCTCGATGACGCTTTAGACATAGCATGTGCAAACTACAATTCAAATAACGTAACAATACTGTATAATTCAGGTGTAGGTATTGAAGAAAATAAACAATCCAATGTTGCAACATTCCTTGAAGTCTATCCAAATCCATTTTGCAAAGCAATAGGTATTAGATTGGGCTACCAAACTATTAAAAATCGTAAAACACCATCACTCAAAATTTACGATGTTTCTGGTCGCTTGGTGAAACAATTTTCACTGCCTAGTGATTACTGTTTAGTGCCTACAGTCATTTCCTGGGATGGTACTGATAATTTAAATAGAAAGGTTCCCAGCGGTGTCTACTTCCTGAAACTACAGGCAGGGGATCACACTGTTACAGAGAAATTACTGCTGATAAAATAGAAGATATTAGGTAAAACAAGGGGAGTGATTTAAGCGGTCACTCCCCCTTTTTGTTTGTGTTTGACACATGTGTGCCAAATATGTGCCACTTTTGTGCCAAGCAGCTGAGGGCTGACTATTAATAATAGTTGTGCATACTTGACATTCTGTGCAATTTTCTTATAATTCTATGTTATTCAAAACCTATTTATAGTAATTCTATAGCGCAATAGCAACACGTTATAGGATGGGAGCGAGGAGATGCGGATAAATCATATAAAGGCGGTTGTATGTGTACATTAAAGCCCACAATTCTTATTATCTTAATCACTACAACATCACTATTTGCTGAATATAGTTTTGACTTCAACTGTCTCGATGATACAATCCAACAAGGGTGTGATTCGATTGTATTCCATTTCCGTTTAGAAAACACTGGTACACTGCCAGATAGCTATGCATTTGATTGCCGGGTAATTGACAGTGTCCCTGATTGGTATGAAATGTTTTATGTTGGCGATTCGTATGCCGAACCCGGTGTAATTTTATATGATTACCTTGATGTTGCTGAAGTCGATACCGCGATTCGTATCAGTGTTTATTCTACCACAGGAATCGCAGTTGAGATCCTCAATTTACATGTCCAATCAGTTGGAGACCTAATACTTCAAGATTCAATTAATGTCTATGCATGGGGTGTAGACGCCATTGAGGAAGCGAAAAAACAATGTCTTGATAGGGAGTTTCTTACAGCGTGTCCAAGTCCATTCCGAGAGAAAACCGACATTAGATTTCAAATACTAGATGATAGCAACACCAAGATGGCAATTTATGATATCACTGGTCGATTGGTAAAAGATTTCAATCTACAATCTGCAATCCCCAATGTGCAATCGACGTTCTCCTGGGATGGCACTGACGATTATGGTCACAGATTGCCAGTCGGTGTTTACTTTGTGCGATTCAAGGCAAGAGACCTTCAGGTAGCGGACAAGATATTAATAGTTGATATAGAGGGAGAAGGCGAATGTAGTGCCGGGTTTTATGCCCGCAAAGTTTAGGAATAAGGAAGCAAGGAGGAAAAGTGCTTAAAAGAGTATTAATTAGCCAATTGTTTCTGATAATTATAAGTGTTGGCTATGGACAGGAGTGGACTGCCCGCTACGAAGGCCCCTACGGCGAAGATTACGCAAATGCAATTGCGGTCGACAATTCAAAGAGTGTCTATGTAACCGGCGCGAGCCGGGGTCCTGGGGCAGGGTATATCAATGACTTTACTACGGTTAAATACGATTCTTTAGGTATAGAGCAATGGGTTGCTCGGTATAATGGTTCGCTAATCCAAAACTGGCCAGATGAGGCAAGGGCAATCGCAGTTGATGCAAATGGGGTTTATGTGACCGGGTATATAAGTTATTACATTCTTGATGATTCTAGCGACTACTGTACAATAAAGTATAACAAAGAGACCGGAGATACCCTCTGGATGAGGACATATAGTGGACCGCAAGATAAATGTGATCAAGCTTACGCTATTGCCCTGGATGACGATGGTAATGTCTATGTCACAGGTAAGAGTGAGGGAACCGGCACTGATTTCGACTTCCTCACCATAAAGTATAACACAGACGGTGTAGAACAGTGGACCACCCGATACGATAATCCTACTGGTAATGGCTGGGACATTGCCTATGCATTGGCCGTCGATAATAGTGGTAATGTCTATGTTACCGGTGAAAGTTATGACCCAATTAGTTATTATGATTGTGTAACAATAAAATACAATTCTCTAGGTGTTCAGCAATGGGTGCAAAGATATTCTTACGAAGATAATTGGTCAGACGAAGGAAATGCAATTACTGTTGATGATGTAGGTAATGTTTGCGTCACTGGGCGTAGTGTAAGCAGTGCAACTTCTTGGGATTATGCAACGATCAAATATAATGCGGGTGGTACTCAGCAATGGGCAAAAAGATACCATGGAATGGCAAATTATAGCGATGAACCAACAGGCATTGCCCTTGATAATTTAGGGAATGTATATGTCTCGGGTAAATCTGGTATTGATCCACTATTTCGTTATCAGTTTGCAACAGTAAAGTATACATCAAATGGCGTACAAGACTGGGTGAAGACATATATTGGGCCGGCGAATCTTTCAGCAGGGGCTAATGCTGTTGTTGCTGACCATCAAAATAATATCTGTGTGACTGGCCTTGATTACACATCTGACACAACTGCAGAATATGTGACAATAAAATATTTGCCAAACAGCATTGAGGAGTGGATTGCTCGGTACTCGGCGGGCGTGGTCCAGGGCGATGACTGGGCAACTGCTGCATGTGTGGACCAGGATAACCATGTCTATGTCACTGGTTGTAGTGAAAGCATGGATGGCAACCCTGATTATCTCACGATAAAATATTCTCCATCAGGCCCGGGCATCTACGAATGTAAGCACAATTTTGTAATGAAAAATAAATTGCTTCAAATAACACCAAATCCCTTTCCTAACCAAGTGAACATCGAATGGCAAATACCGGATGAATTGGTCAAGAAAGGAGCTGTAAATCTATGTATCTATGATATAGCAGGCGAATTAGTTAAGCAATTCAATCCAATAACTGATAAACCATCCAATCGAGTGACCTGGGACGGCACCAACAATTCCAATAAGAAACTCCCCAGCGGCGTCTACTTCGTGAAACTCCGAGCAGGGGATTACAGCGCTACGGAGAAATTACTGTTGATAAAGTAATAGAGTCTAATAGTGGCGCAAGGGGAGTGTTTCTGTCAATCACTCCCTTTGCTTTTGTCCCGAAATTTGAAGAATTAATCATGTAATCCTTGACTTCTAGCTATCTCACTGTATGATTCTTACAAAAATATAATGCATACAATTTGATGAAAGAGCACAAAAATCGCCTCCCCATCCAGGTCCCATTGGGGAAGCGGAGAGGAGGTAAAAATGCAGTGGAGCCTGATTTTTTTGGTTGTGGTATTGATATCGATACCAAGTGCACAAGGGACGATCTGGTCATATCGTGCAACTGGTAGTTCTTGGGTGCACATAAGGTCGATCAAAAACATCGCAGATGTTGATGGAAATGGCCATGCTGATGTAATAGCAGTATCGGAAAACGATACACTTTATTGTTTATCAGGTATTTCGGGTACATCAGTCTGGCGTTTTGCAGCTGACCCCTGTTACCTCGAACGAGGGCTTATTTCCGTGCCAGATCTGGATAATGATTCAATATCTGATGTAGTACTGGGAACTATTTGGGGAACGCGTTCAGTCTTTGCAATAGCTGGTGCAACGGGTGACACAATCTGGCATTACGATACTCACGAGTACGGACAAGGTGGTTGGGTATACGAAGTATCGCAGAAGATTGACGTAGATGGGGATTCGGTCGTAGATATACTGGCATCTGCAGGTGGTCCAGACGCTACTCGTATATATCTCTTTAGTGGCGCTGCTGGTAACAAAATCTGGGAGTACAATGCAGGATACGCATGCTTTGGTGTGTGCGAGGTAGGTGACTTTACTGGAGATGACATTCCAGATGTTGCCGCGTCTACAGGTAATTCTTCCTCAAGTGCATATAGGGCAGTATTCCTGGACGGCGCCACCGGAGACTCAATACGCATTGTGATGTTACCGTCGGCCGGCTGGACCATTGTTCCGATAGGCGATATCTCCGGTGACACCATACCAGATGTTGCCTGTGGTCTTTCCGATGGGAGTATACTTGCACTATCAGGGGCTGACGGCATGGTGCTATGGACGACCGGTGTAAGCGGAATAGTGGTGGATCTCAATCTATTGCCTGATGTAGATGGTAATGGTTATCCAGAGCTACTACCCTCAGGAACCGGTATGTATAACTTCTATTGTATAGACGCTTTTTCGGGTGATGTCATTTGGTCGACTCCTGCTGTGGATCAAATTTTTGTGAGCGTTCCTATACCCGACATAACTGGTGATGGCATCTGGGATGTTGTTGGTGGAACAGGTTACAACAGCAATATCCTCTATGCAATAAATGGTGCGACCGACAGTATCATCTGGCAGCGCACTATGAGCGGTCCAGTAGAATCTGCGTACTGGATAGATGATATTGATGGCAATAATATGCCTGATATCCTTGCGGGCACGCGAGATGGCTGGATATATGCGATCAGCGATGGCTATGTTGGGATAGCTGAGACTGAGGTTACAGGTCCAAGTATCAATGTTATGGTTAGTTCTTTTGGTCGTTTAGGAATCAGCCATGATTTACCTTCTGGCAAACTCATAGATGTGAGGGTGTATTCAATCGTGGGGCAGCGCTTGGCAAACATTCGCGTATCTGCAGACAATAACCCTATTATACTCAACCTCGGACCCATCCCTGTCGGTGTCTATTTTGCTAAAATCAATATTGATCAATTTACAAGAGTTCTCAAATTTATCGTTTTGAGATAAGACAGATTTTTCGCAAGTGGGGGAGAGACTTTCCATTCATCTACTTCTTGCGTTTGGAAAACAATAGGATTAAAGCTTCACACTACACAGCTGCTCTGTGAAGTTGGCACATTGTTTTTGTGACAACGCACTAAGAATCATGTATTTAGTGAATAATGCCAACTCACGAAGTCCCAGTCGAAGACCGTGAATCCTCGTATTGCACTGCAATACGAGACGCTCGTTGAAGTCAGACGATTATGTCAATTCAACAGGGTCGAGATGGAAATAAGAGGGTAGAAAGCCTCGAACATTCTTGGTGTCAGAAAGACAATGCGGACTGCTAGTCCGCAGCAGGTATTTAGC
>Ga0209636_10002971_pt1 | contig 17309 bp, 21 predicted proteins | sample DeeMarSWOR152_54_FD_187464 | JGI IMG/M metagenome (GOLD analysis project Ga0209636, IMG submission 187464) | Marine sediment microbial communities from White Oak River estuary, North Carolina - WOR-1-52-54 (SPAdes) (version 2) | ecosystem: Environmental > Aquatic > Marine > Intertidal zone >...
ATATCCCTTCTGCATCTGCATCCTTGCCCTATGAAACTCGCAGTCCGCCTCCTGAATAACCCCGTTTATTATGATATGCCCGGTTTTTAAGCCGTAAGCGTCAAAGTCGGAGATGATTCGTTCTGTCTGATATACCCCCAGTGCTTCCGGTATCGTAACCCCCGCAAACCCCACTTTGTTTTTATCTCATAGGAACATAATGATTCTTTTTTTCATATTCTTCTAGTTCTTATACTCCAATTATTTCTTTCAATTTCTTTTTTGAATCATAAAAACAATCCGAAAAACTCCAATCACTTATTTTATCAGGAAATTGAGTATAGGCTACATCTGAAAAATTACCTAGTGTACCACTCAAACTTTTTGTTGCCTCTTCGTTCAACCAACTTCCGGCTTTAAGATTTAATGCCTTAAATTCCTTTACTTTATTTCTTATCTCATCAAGGGTTTCTTCATCTGTTACACCAGTATACTGATATTCAATGATGATAAGATAGCACTCAGCCATCTTATCATAAAGTTTCTTAATCTCCCTTATTTTATCTTGAGTAATCGCCCTATCATGTCGAGAATTTGATTCTGACTTGGCTTTTTCTCCCTTTGTTTTTTCACCAATCTCTATCACATTTCTGTCTCCATCAATATTAATTTGTGTTACATTTCCATCCCTACCAATTTTCGTCTGTTTTGCTTCTGGTGAACTTTCTATATTTTGAGCATCTTTAATCGTTTTTTTGTCCTCTATAAGCCCTATGAATTTCAATGCAATTGAAAGCCAGTTTCTCACATCAGGACTTATCCCAAAACCAATAGTCATTAAAATAATTGCAGGTATAATCTCTTTAAAGAAGAAATATAGACCCAATAGTATGAAAAATACTGCTACTATATTCATCTCAGTTTTTCTATTCATTTTTAAACCTCCACCGTTGACCAATTAATATGCCTATACCTAAAACTACAAAAATAAACCACATATCTATAAGTAACCATGTAAAATTGAATAGATATATTGCGTTTGCTCTCTTTTCACAATAAGGTTTTTGAAATTCAAATGTTTCGTTGATTATGCTTAAAGAATTTTTACATTTTTCATTTGCTTCTGAAACACGATCTATATTATACTCATCAACGAATGATATTTCTTCCTTCATTTTTTCGGTGTCATCTATATGAAATGGAAGTTTATTTAATGCTCTTGACTGAGAATATGTTTGATTAGATAAATGATAATAATCATAAGCTTTATTATCAGGCACATAACAACTATCATTTTTATGTGATTCCAAGATTGCATCAACCTGCTCTAAGCAATATTTTAACTCAAATAACCTTATTTTATATCGTGACGTCAAATAGAACCAGTACGCATAGTAGGCTTCTAATAATGACTCATTATAATCCACTGATTTATAATATTTGGACAATCTATTTAACCTGTCAAATCCTCTGTCAATATCAGCTTCAATACTTTCTACCTCCGAACTATTAAATTGTTTTTGTTTCCCCAGTAACATCCTTCTGTTATTCTCTAAATAATTTCCCACCTCTTTTGACAAAACTGTTATATTTTCACTAACAGAACCGGATTCACATTTTTGAATTCCCCAAATCAAATCTTTTCGTATTAAATCACCCGTAAGATTCACAGGCTCATAGTTACAAGAGTAAATATCCGTATTTAAAATAACTTTTTTTAGACCAATTGGCGCCTCAAAATAAACTTCATACTCTCCAGAGACATTATCTATCCAATTTATTTCAGCGGAATTTGAATTTATTCTCTGTTTTTTAGCAAGATAGTCTGGATTATCATACGGATAATAAACGTTAACATAATGGGGTTTGTTCCCCGTACTTTCTGCTGAATAGTTAATGCTTCCAGATATTACATAATCCATATATTGATTACTGGGCGGAGTACAAATTTGGATTAAAGAATATGTATATGCCAAAACTCCCAATAAAATCAATATTACTAAGATTGGAACTACTACTTCTTTCTTCATAATGATCTTATATGCACCTCGCATTTTAAATGTTTCCTTTTAGAATCAATTTTCAGCGATGCCAATCTGTGATATAAAATCTAACGAGGATTTTGCTTAACTATATAATATCCACAGTTACTGTGGGTATAACCCAGATTTGGCATTCGAATTAATTTATCTTAATTATTATTTGATTTAATGGAAAATATAAAGAAAAAATTCAACCAAATAACTTCTCCACCACCACCTGCAGCTTCTCTATCCCTTTTATCTCATAATGGAAAAGAGGAATCTCAATTATCTGTGCTATGCTGCCGTAATTTTGCCTGATCCTTTCAATATATCCCTTCTGCATCTGCATCCTTGCCCTATGAAACTCGCAGTCCGCCTCCTGAATAACCCCGTTTATTATGATATGCCCGGTTTTTAAGCCGTAAGCATCAAAGTCGGAGATGATTCGTTCTATCTGATATATCCCCAGTGCTTCAGGTATCGTAACCCCCGCAAACCCCACCTTCTCTCCATCCCTCAAAAACCCGGCAATTTCTTCTGCAAGTTCTTTCCATGAGTCGATAATATCAAATATTGAACGCCTGCTCCTTTTAATCCCGGCAGCCCTTTGAAGTTTGTCCATGGAATCCTTCATGCTCATGTAAACCCTTGCGGCGGCATCCAAATGTTCGATGAACTGGACAGGCATGTTAAGAAGCCTCATCGTATGTCCCGCCGGAGCAGTATCCCATACAATGCGGTCATACTCTCCTTTATCTGCCAGCTCAAGGATATAGTCGAGCATGAACTCCTCATCTATCCCGGGAGCGCCCCCTATGTAATCTATTATGTCATAATCAACCTGAGCAAACGAAGAAAGCACCTCATAAACCTCGTCCCCGAATTTTTCCTTCCACCTTCGCAGCACTTCGTCTGAACTTAATTCAACGGCATAGAGGTTCTCAGCGATCAATGTCTCTTTATCCCCTATCTTTTTCTCAAACATATCCGAGAGTGAAAGCACGGGGTCAGTGGAGAGGATCAGGGTTTTCTCCCCAAGGGATGAGAAGTGTAGGGCGGAAGCGGCAGAAGTTGTTGTTTTCCCGACCCCTCCTTTCCCACCGAACATTATCACTTTTTGAGGCAGGTTCATCTTTTTAAATTTTCTTTTATTTTTAAAATACCAGTAATTATTAAAGAAAAATGTACAAATCAATACATCTCCCAGAAAAAATAGAAAAAGACATCAAGGAGTATATGTCCTATGAAAGAACAGAAGAGGAGGTAGCTCTTGAGCAACTCTTGGAGATGGGGGTCTCGGAGTGGAAGAGAGAGAGAGCGATAAATCTTTTGAGAGATGGAAAAATAACTCTCCAAAAGTCGGCGGATTTCGCAGGAATTTCCCTGTGGGAAATGATAGAAATCGTAAAGGAGAGAAAAATTGACTGGTTGAAATTATCTGGGAAAGACATTGAAGAGGATTTCAAGTCCGCGCTGGAGATTGAAAAATGAAGAATAAACCTTTAGTTTTGGACTCAAGCCCACTGATTTATTTGGTTAAAGTTGGGCTCTCATGGGTGTTTGAAGAGTTAGATGAAGTTTATATTGTTAGTGAGGTAAAGAAAGAAGTTGTTGATACAGGGAAATCTGGGGGATTCAGCGACGCATTTATAGTTGAAGATCTGATTAAACGATCCGTGCTAAAGGTCAAATGCCCCTCTGATAACGAGTTTATCTCAAAACTTTCAGCAATCTCTGAACTTCATACCGCGGATGTAAAGACGCTTGCACTTGCAAGAGAAATAAAAGGAATCGCCATTATTGACGAGGAAATTGGCAGGAATATAGGAAAAATGCTCGGAATTGAGGTGATGGGAAGTGCATATATGCTGTTCAGAATGATGATGAAAGGGAGATTGGATAAAGTGCAAACAAGGGGGATTATAGATGGTATGATATCGGAGGGGTGGTGGTGTTCAGCAGAATGCTACGCAAAGATACTGAAATTGATCGATGAGTTTTAAATTAGTTGTTGTTTTCCCGACCCCTCCCTTTCCGCCGAACATTATTACTTTTTGAGGCATGTTCATTTGAAATTTTAGGTTAAAGGTTTTATTTCTTAAAATATCAGTAAAGGGTATTTATACTCGTTATTCTAATTATATATAAATTAATGAGTTTCATAGGAGAGCATTAGACTTTTTCTTTGATACATTTATGATAAATTATGAAAATGGAATATTTTAGGGAACTGGGCATTATAGAGCCTATTTTGAAATCTATAGAAGAAGAGGGGTTTGAAAAACCAACAGAGATACAGGAAAAATCGATTCCTTTGATCCTTGACGAGCGCGATGTTATAGCTGGGGCTGCAACAGGTTCCGGAAAGACACTTGCGTTTGCTTCAGGGATTATAAAGAATTCAGAAAAAGGGAAAGGTATACAGGCTTTAGTTTTAACTCCAACAAGAGAACTGGCAGAACAGGTCGCAGACGCTTTAAAGAAATTTTCAAGATACAAACATTTAACGGTTACTGCTATTTACGGCGGAGTATCGATTAATCCGCAATTTAGGCAGTTGCGAACAGCAGATATTGTGGTGGGGACGCCTGGCAGAATACTAGACCACGTTGGAAGAAATAGTGTTGATTTTAGCAATGTAAAAACCCTTGTTTTAGATGAAGCGGACAGAATGCTTGATATGGGATTTATAGATGATGTTGAAAAAATAATAAAGCAGTGTTCCCGGGAAAGGCAGACTCTTTTGTTTTCAGCTACAATTTCAGACGATATAGCTCGTCTTGCTCACAGATATATGAAGGATTCGGTTGAAGTTTCTGCAGAGTCTTATGTTGATCCGAAAAAATTAACCCAGGTCTGCTATGATATTGCAGATAATTTAAAATTCTCCTTACTGGTCAATCTATTAAAGCACGAGAAAGCAGGGCTTGTAATGGTTTTCTGCAACACAAGGAAAAATGTAGATTTCGTTGCAAACAATTTGAAATCTGCGGGGGTAGATGCCATGGCCATTCACGGGGGATTTTCCCAGGACAAAAGAACCAGAACAATGAAGCATTTCAATTCACAAAAAGTCTATGTTCTTGTATGCACTGATGTAGCTTCTCGCGGACTTGATATCCCGGGAGTTTCACATGTTTACAATTACGATATGCCCAAAGAGAGCAAGCAATATCTGCATAGAATAGGAAGAACCGCACGAGCCGGACAGGAAGGAAAGGCGATAAATATTCTTGCACGCAGGGATTATGATAATTTTATGAGGGTATTGAGAGACTATGAAGTAGACGTAATTAAAGAACAAACACCATATATAGAAAGAGTAAGGATAGGATGGAGGGAAACACCGAAAAGATGGTCTGAAAAACCGAAAAATTTTAGAAACCAGAATAGGAGATATGGGGGGGGATATAGAACCTGATTATAAAAAATTATTTTTATTTAAAATTTGAAATATAAATCATATAACGCTGCTTACTAAAAATAAACAATTAAAGTTTCTTTATCCTTTATCTTTCTTTCAAACATATCTGAAAGTGAAAGCACCGTATCTGTTGAAACGATCAGGGTCTTCTCTCACATTGATGAAAAGTGCAGGGCTGCAGATGCGGAAGTCGTTGTTTTCCCGACCCCTCCCTTTCCGCCGAACATTATTACTTTTTGAGGCATATGCAACACATTTTTGATATTCCTTAATTTGTTGCATGTATGCAACGCCGGTGAATAATCCAATTGCGTTTCATATAGGTTCATCTTTGTAAATTTTCTTTTATTTTTAAAATACCCGTAATTATTAAAGAAAAATTTAAAAATAGAGTCAATAAAATGTATTGTTCAAAATTCGGTACCGATTGCCTGCACTCTGTAATTTCGGATGATAGATTTGTCTTTGTGATGATTTACAAACGATTCAAGAGACGATATGGAAACTGATATCGATAAAATCAAAGAATTGTCAAATGAAAAAGAAGACGAGAACTGGGAGTACCGGTCTTTTCTGAAAGGTTGTGATATATCAGAAGAGGATATTGATTCAATTGTGCATAAATTATATGTGCAAATGTCCTCGGAAATAGATTGCAAAAAATGTGCGAACTGCTGCAGAGAAGTGCGGCCGGTCCTGGATGAGGGGGATATTGAAAGATTTTCTAAAGGTTTGGGCATCTCTGCTGCCCGGTTCAAAGACAGGTACTTAGTCAGGGACAAGGACTCTCGGGGGTATGTATTTAACAAAAAACCATGCCCTTTCCTGAAAGATAACCTATGTTCCTATTACGCTTACCGTCCCAGGGATTGTGTATCCTACCCTCATCTGGATAAAGACGGTTTCGTTTTCAGATTAATTGATGTGATAGACAATTGCTCTATCTGCCCGATCGTGTTTAATGTTTATGAGTGTTTGAAGGATGAGCTCTGGAACGGGTTTAATGTCTTTGATGACTTTGACGAAGAATTTTAAATTGAATTTATTTGAATTTAATCAATTAAATAAAAAGGAGTAAAATGTCGGTAAAATACCTGAACCGCAGAGGTGGTACATATTATCTGCACGAGGGAAAAACAAAAAAAGGAAACCCCAAATATTATTTTTCAAAGAAAAAGGACGGGGCACTGGTGAGTTCTATCCCTGACGGTTATGAGATCTATGAGAACCCTAATGCGCAGGTTTTTTTAAGAAGGATTCCTCCTAAAATCATAACAGGTGAAGAACTATCAATAGTTGAAAACTGCGTTAAAAAATACTCGGAGTTAAAGGATTTTAAAATTGATGTTAAGAAAGATAATATTGTAATCTTTATCCCGGATAAGGATCCGGATGATTTAAAAGAGATACTTTCAGATTTTGCAGGATATGTTGATCCCGATACTGATTCGAAATTAAGTCGATTTTTGGAAATGACTCAGACTTACTCGCCTATGATGCGTTTTGTACTTATTGACAAAAAGACCAGGGAATTTAATGTTGAAAGATTTTGTTTTTTAGGTTCAATTGATGACTGGATATTCCTGGATTGGTCTGCTGACCTGGCGAACCTTGTAAAAAAATACTGTAAACATTTAGGTAAGGAATCGTTTTACGAATTGCATGGATTTTAGTAAAAACGCATATCCTTTCTTCAGTTTCAATTTCAATCCTTCTGCCATCATCTCATCATAGTACTCATCAATCTTCTTTATTTTTTTCCGGGAGGTTTACCCTCTCAGCGATACTTTTAAATTTTTTATCAATATTCACTTTAACGGACTTTATTATCACTCCGTATTATGCAGTTTTCATATTTAAAAGCATGTTCTTTATTTTCAATATATCAAAACTACAAAAAATACTCTAAAAGCATGTCCCTCATATAATCAAGTTCCAGATTCTTGTTTTTGATGCGTTTGTATTTTGCCATTGATTTCTCTTTGAACTTATTTTTATCATAATCAAATTCATTCAGGGTCACTTCTATCTTTTTATCTGAAATCTCAATAAAATTAAATGATGGATTAACGAATCTTGAAAGATTTGACATGGTGCCGGCGTGCACTATTCCAAGTTCTGCCTTTCTGCCTTCATTTGAGCCTATAATGTGGTCTGCTCTTGGAATGTGTTTATGCCCGCCTAAAACCATATCAATGCCGTTTTTAAAGGCGAACCTTATTACATTTCCGCAGTCCCTTACGGTAGAAACAGTAACTAAACCGGGAAAAGGGGTTAAATGGTGGTGCATTGTCAGGATCCTTAAGCCGTCAGCCCCGCTGTCATCCAATAACTTTTCTGCTCTGATTAACTGCTCCAAACCTACTTCGCCGTCACTTAAATCCGCCTCCGTAGAATCAAATGCTATAAAGGCGATGTCATCGACTTCATAAAATATCGGGTAAGAGAGCATTCTTCCAAATGTTTTTGTTTTCACGGAATATTTTTTAAATTTCTTCAAAAAATACGGGTGTCTCCGAAACATAACCTCCCCGCCTCTTTTTTCATCCCAGTTGCCCGGATTTGGAAGTATGTCCGCCTTAAAACTTTTAAACAATTTCTCTGTTGCCTTATAATCCCCTGGAGACCAGCTTTCAAGTATGTCCCCCGTTAAAAGCAAAAGATCGGGATTCCGTTCATTCACCACCTCAATTATACTTTCAAGTATGCGGGGGTTATGCTTCCCGAGGTGAAGATCAGATATGTGTGCTAAAAGGGTCATTTTTGTTTATTTTTATTAAAATTTGAAAATAAAACCATATAACGCTAATTACTCGGGTTGGACAAACGAGGAAATCGCCCCATGGATAATACAATGAAAAGTGCAAAGAGGTAGAATCGGATACTGCTGTTTCCCCTGCTTTACCTTTCCCGCCGAACATTGTTATATGAACCGCAATTAGATTACGCGTAAAAATCGCAAAACGATTTTCAGCACACGGAATTTCTATGAAATTCCAATTGTTCACCAGCGTTTCATATACGCAACGCATTTTGAGAACATTTATAGTGCGTTGCATATACTTTTTGAGGCATGTTCATCTTTGTGAATTTTCTTTTTACCTGCAGAATTGTATTTATATTTCCAATTCTAATTATAATATTATATTAACAAAATTTATTTGGAAAAACATGAGCTTTTTCTTATATAAGTTATTGAATAAATTACGATGGAATATTTTAGAGAACTGGGCATTATAGAGCCTATTTTGAAATCTATAGAAGAAGAGGGGTTTGAGAAACCAACCGAGATACAGGAAAAATCAATTCCTTTGGTCCTCGCCGGGCGCGATGTTATGGCCGGAGCTGCAACAGGTTCCGGAAAGACGCTTGCATTTGCTTCGGGGATCATAGCGAATTCCGAAAAAGGAAATGGAATCCAGGCATTGGTTTTAACTCCCACAAGAGAGCTGGCAGAGCAGGTCGCGGAGGCTTTGAAAACATTTTCAAAATACACTCCTTTAAAGATTGCGGTTGTTTACGGGGGCCTGTCAATCAACCCGCAGATTAATGCATTAAGAACAGCGGATGTTGTAATAGGAACGCCTGGGAGACTGCTGGACCATATTGAAAGACGCACCATTGAACTTGGCAGTGTAAAAACCCTTGTGCTGGATGAAGCAGACAGAATGCTTGATATGGGGTTTATAGGCGATGTTGAAAAAATAATAAAGCAATGCAATGTGATAAGGCAGACTCTTTTGTTTTCTGCTACAATCTCGGGCGACATAGCTGATCTTGCCCGGAAATACATGAAAGATGCGGTTGAGGTTTCTGCAGAGTCCTATGTTGATCCGAAAAAATTAACCCAGGTCTGCTATGATGTTGCGGATAATTTGAAATTCTCTCTGCTTGTTCATTTACTGAAACACGAAAAATCAGGTCTTGTAATGGTTTTCTGCAACACGCGGAGGAATGTGGACTTTGTTGCAAACAATTTAAAATCTGCAGGAACACATGCGATGGCTATTCATGGAGGATTTTCTCAGGAAAAAAGGAACAATACAATGAAGCATTTCCATTCGCAGAAAGTATATGTCCTTGTATGCACTGACGTAGCTGCTCGCGGTCTGGACATCCAGGGCGTTTCGCATGTTTACAATTATGATATCCCTAAAGAGAGCAAGCAGTATATTCACAGAATAGGAAGAACCGCAAGAGCCGGAAAAGAAGGGAAGGCGATAAATATTCTTGCACGCAGGGAAGATTATGAGAATTTAACACAAGTATTGAGGGACCATGAGGTGGACATAATCAAAGAAAAGACGCCGTATGTAAAAAGAGTGGGGGTGGCATGGAGGGAAACACCGAGGAGGTGGGCGGAAAACCCGAAAAATTTTAGAACCCGGGACAGAAGATACGGGAGCGGGTATAGAAGGTGATTATACGATTGATATCCCTGATTCTGTAACCTGCTTTTCCTCTTTTTCAATAGTTCATCTGCAACCTTATCTGCCCAGTGCACTGCTTTATTTATTTTAATTAAAACAACAATAATTAAAAATAATAATGGGCAAAATGGCTGAAATACTGATTAAAGATGGTGTGAAATACAGGTTGTGGACGCCAGAAAATGAGCCCGATGAATTTGAGCCAATGGTAAAATATCATGTCAAGGATATTTTTGGGAAGGGTTGCGAGTACTTTCCAAAACAAAAACTAAAGACGCTTGCAGACAATCGATCAATTCCAGACGGTTTTGTTATTGACTTTGAAAATCAAAAGTGGTATATTGTTGAAAATAAATTGCTTTGTGATGATGCGATAAGACGCATTTCTAGCCAGATAGTTCGTTACAAAAACGCTATAAGAAACCCCCAGACAAGATTGCAAATATTTAATTCAATTTATTCTGAGGTGAATAAGCCAGAAATGCATCAATTTCTTTATGATTTGATCATCAATAGAAATCCTGAGATTGTAATTTTAATCAACAGCATTGATGGCGAGTTGGGAGAACAATTTGAAGATGATGTTGGAGGGACAGATAAAAATGTGAAAATTGTAGTTTTTAAAACATTTGCAAGAGATTTCGTTGATCCAAGAAAATCACACCTCCATCTAATTACTCATTTTATGTATGATGTTGGAGAACCCGCCTTTGTTTTTCATAAAGATATGGTAGAACCAAAAGTTGATATTACTAAGTCAGGCAGTGATATGGAACATGTTGAAGGCAATGAGTTGCATAAATACTTTGCAGAAGTATATGGGGGGCTGGAGATTCCCTGAGATAGGGCATGATGAAGGAGTAAAACGATTGATAGTCAAAGAGAATGGAGTGTGTTATTTGTATAAAAACGATCCTTTAACCCCAGATGAGTTAAAGAGTTATGAGGAAATAATAATGTCAACGCTAAAATCTGAAACAGAGAATATGTTGAAGAAGTACAAAAACTCTTCAACCAATTGAAACAAAGGTGAAAAACACCCAAAAAGATAACATAGGCGAAATGAAAGTTGCCCACAAAACTGTTCTTGGAGAGGACGCAGGAATCAAACTTATGGAAAAACAAAAACATTCACCAGTTGTTGAAAGAATGACTGGAGTGTGTAGCCCAAGCACACCTGAAGAGGTTGATATGTTGATAGACACTATTGAATAGGGGGATTTTTATGCTTACGAACATTAGCGCAGCAACCTTTATATTTTTTAATTTTTATGCAAATTTCACATTTAAAAACATATTTTTGTTTCAAGAACAATGCTTATCCAGGTAATTCAGAACAAATCCCGGCAGTTCAAGCAGGTATTCCTTAAACTCCGAGTCCCTGAGCCCAGAGATGTTTTCCCTTGCAGCATTTACTCTTTCATCAATCTTTTTTTCACAGTAGTCGATTGACTTTGATTCTTCCATGGCATTCATTATCCTTTCAGCGGCACTTATTTCAATGCCCCCTCCAAAATTTTCTCTCAAAAATTTTCTCGTCTCATCGCCAGAATTTTCATGGAGGTGGATTAACGGCAGGGTTAATACTCCATTCCTAAGATCGCTTGGAATCTTTCCTTTTTTTACTGCCGAAAGATCAAGGATGTCGTCCCTTAATTGATACGCTACTCCAAGATTTTCGCCAAATTCCGCTAAGGCGCTGACCTCTTCTTTTGAGCCGCCCCCAGCCAATGCTCCGACATGCGTGGATGCCTTGAACAGCGAAGCAGATTTTTTCTTTACCTTTAAGAAATAAAAATCCTCGCTTGCTTTTTCTAAAGAATTCGATATATCCATCAATTCGCCGTTGCATACATCAAAGCCGTAATTTGCGATTAATCTCGTAACTTCAGTCCCGTAATTTGTGGACAAGGCTACCGCCAATGATATTAGAGCATCGCCTATTATTATTGCCGCTCCTCTGCCTAACTTTTCATGGAGGGCGGGTATTTTCCTTCGGATTGTGTCTTTATCGATTATATCGTCATGTATCAGGGTGGCATTGTGGGTAAATTCCATCGCCATCGCCAGCGGAACCGCATCCTCCATATTCCCGCCAACTGCCTGATACGAAAGGGTGGTCAGAATGGGTCTTATTCTCTTTCCACCCGAAACTAATTGTTTGATATAAGAACCCATGCCAGAGCCGTGATCGTCCGGGATAACGCGATCTAAGTGTTTATCAAACAAATCAGCTGCTTCGCCTGCATAACCCCGGAATTTCATGTCGTTCATGTTTTATTATTTAAAAATTAAAATTAAGTAAAAAAGAATAAAGAATGATATGCATTCCAGTTATTGAAAATAATGTGGTGTTGATGGTAGAGAAAGCAAATGCCGCGGATTCCGACCTGGTTGAACTCAGACTGGATTACCTGGACAGTTTCGAAAATTTGGGGGCTATAAAAAATATCCTGAAGCCAAAAATCGCAACCTGCATGCCGAAATGGGAGGGCGGCAATTTCCCGGGGACAGAGGACGAGCGAATTGAAATTCTACTTGATGTTATAGATTACTGCGATATGGTCACTGTTGAGTTAAATACCAGAAAAGAATTTCTGGATGATGTAATTGAAAAAGCAAAGGATAGAGGAGTTAAGGTAATTGTTGCATACCATAATTTTAAACTAACACCCGAAAAAGATGAAATTTTAGAGATATTAAGGAAAGAAAAAGAATCCGGGGCAGATGTTGCTAAGGTGGCGTTCCTGGGAAAAAATCACCTGGATGTTCTGAATGTCCTTTACTGTTTGGCGGATAATGACCTGGATATTCCGATCATTGCGGTATCGATGGGCGAACTCGGTAAAATCACAAGGGTGATGGCTTTAGTTTTCGGCTCATATCTAACGTACGCTTGCGCTGAGAAGGGCAAAGAATCTGCTCCGGGGCAGCTGACGGTAGAGGATGTTAAAAAGATTTTGAAAATTTTGGGATAAAATGGCACGCTCAATAACCGACTACTTTGAATCATCGTTTAACATCATAACCCGCACCCCGAGAATCCTTGTCCCCTACATCTTCTCCATGGCGCTGCCAACCATTATAAGCGTCCTGATAATAACCGCCCTGCTCCTGCTATCCATGAATTTTATTGGTGACATTGCCGCTTTTTTAGAAAAAAATGAGGATTTGTTGTTTGATGAAGATATGATGTATGATTTAGAAGAAAGTATGCTGGACGGGGGTGGTTTAGCGGGATTAGAGATGATGGGGGTTATATTCTTACTTTCGCTCCCGATTATTTTCATTATTTCGTTATCGCTGTATTCGTATATTTCCGGGGGAACAATCGGTTATGTCTCGCAAAGCCTTGCATATGGACGCGCCGGGATGAAATTCAAAAATTTTTTATTCTACGGCAGGAGATGCCTTTTGCGATTATTCATACTAAACTTGCTGAAGGTAATATTCTCTTGTGTGCTTTTAGCGTTGATTATTTTTGCCTTAACCGTTAACCCGTTCTTAGCCGTGTTATTCCTGATTATCGCTATTCCAGTACTGCTGTTTGTGTTCTTCTTTTTGTTTTTCACAGATGAATGCATCGTCATCGAAGGCACCGGAGTTGCAGATTCCATCAAAAGAAGCGCGGATATCGTAAGCAATAATATTTCAGAAGTTATAGCTTTTATTTTAATCTTAATTGTTGCGTGGGCGGTATATTTTATTATATTTGTAATCGCACAACTCACGGCAGTTATTCTTAACTCAGATATCTCGCCAATGTTCTACTTCTTTGAAGCATTGATACTAGCTCCATGGATACATATCGCGAAAATAAATTTCTTTCTGGATAGAATAAATAGGGGGGTCTTGGGAACGGTGAGAAATGAAACATTGGAAAGAGCGGGGGATAGATCCCTGGAAATAGCAGTGTGTGAGATAACGAGAGAAGAAACATGGAAGAGGGCAAGAGAGAGAATAAGAGAGACATTAATGGAGAAAAGAGAAGAAAGATTTGATGTAATTGGAACAACAAAGGCGCTTTTATTCAATTCCCCCGGCATATTGAAAAATTTTCTTGCGAGCAATTTGCCTTATGTGTTTGCTGTTCTTGTTTTTTGTATGGTTGGTTTTGCTGCAGGGTACTACATAGGCGGTGAATTCTCATTTTTAAGCGATGATCTGGCATATCTTTTGATTTCAGAGAGTGAGGATGGTTTTTTTGGGTATACTTCGATGCCCTTCATAGACACATTAATGTATTTTTTCCATAATTCGTCGGTATCTGTCGGTATAGCGTTTGGAGGATTGTTCTTTGGAATACCCGCTGCTTTAGGGACGATCGTCAATACGTGCATGGTAGGGTTTTTTTATGGATTATTGCCCCCCCATATAATGACGGCGATTATACTGCCACACGGACCATTTGAATTATTTGCATTGTTTATTTCTGCAGTGGCTGGCCTAAAATTGGGAGTAAAATTTATGACTGGTGCAGAGGATATCGATGATGTTTTTGAGGAAACTCTGAGAATTATGTTTGTTGTTGTTGCACTGTTAGCGATAGCGGCATTTCTTGAAGCATTTGTCGCTCCATTGCTGGTTCACGCCATTATTTAATCTTTTATATTAGTTTTTCTAAAATTTTAAATAAGCAAAAGAATGAAACTTGAATTTATAAGGCCGTACCTTAAGTATATCCCGGAAATAAAGCGCCCCCAGAGGCATGTTCCGTTCAAAGAAAAATTGATGTGGACAGGGATAGTGCTGGGACTTTTCTTTATAATGGGGATTACTTATCCCATCGGAGTTGGGGGGTATGACCTGCCTGAGCAACTACAGGTGATGCAGATGATATTCGCAAGCCAGCTGGGGAGTATTATTTCGGCCGGGATAGGACCGATAGTTACGGCTTCAATTATACTCCAGATAATGGTGGGTTCAAAAATGATAGATCTTGACTTAAGCAAGACTGAGGATAAAGCATTGTTCCAGGGAACTCAGAAAATATTGGTGGTCATAATCGCATTTTTTGAGGCCGCAGGCTTAGTTGTTATGATGCATTTGGTTGACACGTGGGTTCCTGTGACCGGGATGGCCGGAGGGGGTTATTGGGCCGTGGATTGGGTTGCAAGAATGCTGGTCATATTACAGATAGGTCTGGGTTCAATTTTTTTGATGTTCATGGATGAACTGGTGACGAAGTGGGGCATAGGCTCCGGCATAGGGCTGTTCATTGCCGGGGGGGTTTCGCAGACAATAATTGCTGGATCCATAAACCCACTGTCTCAATCAGGCGAATTAGGCGAGTGTATGGGAATTACGGGTGTAATCCCATCATTTATATGTTCTTTATCAAGTGGGCAGTTCAACTGGGTGGTCCTGTTTCCAATATTGGCAACAATAATAGTGTTCCTTGTTGTGGTTTATGGTGAAACAATGAGGCTTGAGGTCCCATTGAGTTATGGCGGGATAAGAGGCATTGGGGGAAGATACCCGCTAAAATTCTTCTATGTATCAAACCTTCCCGTTATATTGGCATTCGCTTTACTGACAAATGTTCAATTGATTGCGGGCACTTTCGGCGTAGAGCCATCTAACCCCACACCCGTGGGGATAATAACGGGTCCTGATGGTCTGGATTACCCATATAATTACTCCGGGTCCCAAAAGGCAGTGTATTATATATCTCGTTACATAACGTTAAATGAATTAAATGGTATACTGTCTCCTGATACAAGCAGGGGCGGCAAGTTAACTCCTGAGGAAATCGGAATGCTGTTTGCCCCAGACATAATATTACATCTAATTACCTACACCGCGGTATTTCTGGTGCTCTGCGTGGTGTTTGGAAAGTTCTGGGCAGAAACCACTGGAATCGGAGTTGAGAGAGTTGCAGACCAGATACACGGCGGAGGAATGCAGATTCCAGGATTTAGACGGGATAAAAGAGTTATAAAAAAAGTTTTGAACCGCTATATCCCCCAGATTACAATAATCAGTTCAATAGCAGTGGGTTTATTGGCTGTTGGTGCGGATTTGCTCGGTGCACTGGGCAGTGGAACCGGAATACTCCTGACCGTGGGAATCTTATACCGTACATATGAGGAATTAAAGAAGGAAGAAGAAGCAGATATGCCAAGGGCGTTGAGGAAGTTTATCGGAAAAGGGTGATCATTCACTGTATGCCGCAGAACACCCCTCTTTTTCGCTCAAAGAAACCGAGATTTTCTTGTTAATCCTTTCCCTGAGTCTTAAATGAATATATTTCGCAAGGCATTCAGTGGTTGTGGATTCAACCGGCAGCACCGCAACATCACTTCTTGGAAAAATGTACCCGGGCTCGTTTTGAATCTCAATTGACTCTTCAGACAACTTCGCATCTTTTGATGAAATAAGCACCCTGTGATCCAGTTTGTCGCATATTTCATCCACGGCATTTTTCAAATCACTAAAATCCATAACCATAAACTCTTCATTTAATCTCCCACAGACCCTGACCTCCACGCTAAAATTATGGCCGTGGATGCGCTCCCCGGTTAAAAAATGTGCTGCAGAGAAATCTCCATTGACCTTTATGCAATACGGCATTTTTATGTTTTATATTTTTAAAATAGAAAGGAATAACATATAAGTTAAAATGATTAAATCAAAATTCAACTCTGAGCCCGTCAGCATAAAAATCGGGATTGTATTTGCAAAACTTGGGATTTCTCCAAATCTGTGGACCATAGGAGCGATAATCCCCGCTGCTTTAGGATTTTTGTGTTTAGCATTTCACAATCTTGTGGGTGGGCTGATTTTCTTTATCATCTCGGGGTTTATCGATGCCGTGGATGGGGCGGTAGCCAGGGTCACCGGAAATGTTACTTCTTATGGGGCATTTTTAGACGGGATTATTGATAGATACGTTGAAGTTCTATTGTACATCGGACTTTTGTTTTATCTTCCCGAAACTCATGGATTCCTATCAAATTCAATATGGATCTCTCTTTTAATCTTCGGGGCGCTGATGCCCACCTATGTCCGCGCATATGCCGACCACAAGGGAGTTGTCACGGAAGGGGAAGACCAGAAAAGGATGGGGGGGATATTGGAAAGATTTGAGAGGATGACCTTGATTTTTATCGGAATGCTCGCAGGTTGCTTTAACCCGACGTATCTAACATATATGATAATTATTGTTGCGATTTTATCAAACTTAACGGCTTTACAAAGAATATTATTCATTGTATTGAAAACTAAATAGTTTTCAATGCTAAAATGCTCAAAATCACGACATGATTTTGGCACACAAAATTGATTATATTTTGATTGAATTGCAATGCAATTTTTTATTGTTAGAAATAAATGGAGTCATCGTCAAATGTGTAGCAATTAGCATATTAAATCTAAATTATTATAAAATGGCTGCACAAGATATATTATCTCCAGTGGATAAAGTTCTACTGTCCATGAATGGTATCGGAT
>Ga0209636_10002972_pt1 | contig 17302 bp, 13 predicted proteins | sample DeeMarSWOR152_54_FD_187464 | JGI IMG/M metagenome (GOLD analysis project Ga0209636, IMG submission 187464) | Marine sediment microbial communities from White Oak River estuary, North Carolina - WOR-1-52-54 (SPAdes) (version 2) | ecosystem: Environmental > Aquatic > Marine > Intertidal zone >...
ATGCTGCATAAGTTAAAGGAAAATCCCGACTACGGCGCGGTTTATTGTGTTAGAACTCTGCTGTATCCTGATGGAAGAAAGGTCAAGTTTTATCAGCTCGAACGTTGTAAGTCGGGCTGGCTTACAAGGGAGCTATTCAAAAAGACATTTATTCAAACATCAACAATATGCTTTCGAAGAGAAGCGTTGCAAGGTTTTTTCTTTGATGAATCTTTGCAGAACGCTCAGGATTCAGACGCCTGGTTAAGACTTTCAACGAAAATACAGTTCTTGTTTGTGCCTGAGATTCAAATTACAGTGAGACTAAAACATAATGTTTCCCCCCGCACATATTTTTCCTCCGAAAATTGCAATCGGATTTTGGTATTAGAGCGGTTTTACTTCAAGCTTGGTGGAGATAAATTTGTTCCGAGAAAAATGGCTATGCGTAAGATTAGCCATGCATATCGTAGTGTGGCAAAAAACTACTACCAAAAGCGGTGTAAAACCGCTGCATTTTTCTTATACAAGCAAGCCATTCACTATTGGTCTTTCGATTTACGGCTTTATTTTGATTTAATAAAAGCTTTTTTGCTGAACAAAAGTGAAGATAAAATGCCTGACTGGCAAATACCCAAGCCGTTTTCTGGCTTCATAACATCTAATATCGCAAATTCGGAAACAGCAAAGTGCCCAAAATAATCAGCAACATCGTTTTTACAAGGAATCGACCTTTGCAGCTTGAGGGATATCTTGAAAGTTTATACCGACATTTCCCTAAGGGCTTGCTTCAGACGTACATCATTTACAAGGTGGACCTGTTCGATAGCGAATACTCGCAACTCTTTCAGAAATATCCCGACTGCATTGTAATAGAAGAGACCGGCTTTCACGATGATTTTGTTGCCTTGATAGACCGGTTAGAAACTAAATATATTTTATTTGGCACTGATGACGTCGTTTATTTTGATTCTGTTGATTTTGGTATTATCGACCAGACATTTGGTGCCTTCCCAGATGATATTTTTGGCTTCTCACTCCGGCTCAGTCTCGATTATGTCAAATCAGGCAGTGATGTAGTTGAAGAATTTACGGTTGCCGGGCAAGCAGTTTATCGAATAAACTGGAAAAAAGGCAAACTGCCGAACACTAAATACCCATTTGAGCTTGACTCTACCGTTTACCAAACAGACCTCGTTAGAAAAGTTGTGAAAAAAGTTGCAAAAGATTATCCAATACTGAAAAAACTATTTAACCCCACCTCTTTGCACGTTAAGCTGCTCAAACGCATAATATCAATGAAGAATTTTCTAGTTTCTATAGATACATTCTTTAATCCCAATACCTTGGAGTCGTATTGCTATCGGTGGTGCAGAAATCACAAAGGCAAAGTCCCCAGCTATATCTATTTTCAAAAAATCTGTTCGACGGCAATCCAAATAAATACAGTGAATACCTTTTCCAATGAAAAGAATTTTATCCGCCCCGTGAAAGGTAAAAGTGTTATCGAATTAAACGAAAAATATCGTTCCGGGCTTAGGCTGGATATCGAGGCCATCGAGAAAAACAAACCCAGAGCGACGCATGTGGGGTCTGAGTATTTTAAGCTAAAGAGGCTATAGTTTTTGCTGACGATAGATAGTTTAGCTCGAAACAAAAAATTTAACATAGAAGTTTGGAAATGATATGAAAATCTGCTGTAAACTGCCTAACCATACAGGCTATGCTTACGACTATACATGTTTAAATCTATTTAAATCCTTAGAGAAAATATTAAATTGTTACAAATATGATGGTAGTATCGAAAACCATACTACTCATCTTGTGTTTTTAGATTATCTCTCCTTAAAGAAAAGAGTTCATTTTAAAAAGCTGAGAAGAACTATTTCAAGCTGTAATATATTACGACTATTAACAAGAAAAACTACAACAAATCATAATGGTTTTTCCAAAGAAATCCTTTTTAAGATAAATTCAAACACCAATGAAATGATTAAGTTCTTAAAACCTGTCAAGGACAAAGGTATTAAAGTTGTTATATGTGTTTATGACCCTGCCAGATTTCCATATTTGGACCCTTTAATTGATTATTTTGATAAAATAATATTGTTTGACCAAAAATTCAAAAATAGATTCCCTATTCCTACCTATATAAGTGACTACTTTCTTAATGAAGAATTATTTTCTAAACCGCCTGAAAGTTATGGAAACAAAGTCTGTTATTTTGGCCATTTAAATGATCGAGACTTACCTGAAGGTGTCGTACATATAAAATCTGACTCATTAAAAGCGCTATATAAAAATGTCCAGAACTTTAATGGTGTTTATGTATTTGACATTGGTAATGATGAAAAGGGTGAAAGGGGCAAAATGCATCATAACAAGGCAAAGGCAATCGAAGTTCTGATGTGTGGAAGAAATGTTTATGCAATGGACAGAATCAAAACTAAAGCTTATGACAAATTTATTCTTCCAGCTAATGAATATAAAAACTGTCCCCCGGTGTCATTTAACCAGCAAGAGATTTTTGAATTAAATAGAAAGTGTATACGGGATTTTATTAATGCAATGATAAATTGCTAAGCAAGGTGGAAGTAAAACTCTCGTTGGTCTTGGCTGGAGTAAAATTGAGTTGTTTGAGCAAAGGGTTAAAATCAACTGAACTTCATAGCAGTGTTTCATTGTGTAAACAAAAGCCAGGCCAGAATTACTTTTCTAAGATCGACCTTATAACTTGGAAACTTTAGGGAAGAAAAATCGAGATAATGCCAAAAGTCAGTGCAATAATTCCAACTTATAATCGAGCTACTCTGGTTAAAGAAGCGGTAGAGAGCGTCTTGGCTCAAACTTTTAGAGATTTCGAGGTAATTGTCGTAGATGACGGCTCAATCGACAATACGCGCTCCGTCATTGAAACTATGGACGACAATCGAATTAGATATTTTTGCAAAAATAATGGCGGTTGTGCAAGTGCACGCAATTTTGGGATGGCTAAAGCTCATGGTGATTTTATTGCATTCCTCGATTCTGATGACCTCTGGCCAAAAAACTTCCTTCAGGTAATGCTAAATCATTTAGAATCAAAGCCAGAATGTGGATGCGTATATTGTCTGGTAACTGTAACATATCCAGACGGACAAAAGAAAGAATCATATCGAGCGGAATATTGCAAATCTGGATGGATAACAAAAGATTTGTTTAAAAAAAGCTTTATATGGATTCAAACTACTCTTTTTAGGAAAAACGCTTTAGAAGGCATTATCTTTGACGAGTCTATGAGGAATGGAGCAGATAATGATGTCTTGCTAAGGTTTTCGACGCGATTTCAGTTTTTATTTGTCCCTGATATTCAGATTATATTCAGAGCGGAGCATGGGATTTCTCCTCGCAGGGATTTCTCTTCCATAAATTGCAACAGCATCCGTTTTTTGGAGCGATTTTACTTTCGTCTTGGAGGAGACAAATTGATTCCAAAGAATATAGCAAGAAAAAGGCTCGGCCATAAATACCGAAGGCTTGCAAAGAAATACACTGCAGAAGGTAACAGAACTGCCGCTATCTTCTTATCTAAACAAGCTATTAACTATCTACCTTTATGTATGAGAATGTATTGGGCCTTGCTTCGCGCTTACCTGTTGAGCAAACAGAAGGATGGTATGCCAGATTGGGAGATGCCCGAACCGCTTGGTGATGTGGCCTACAATGTGTATTGAAAAGTGTAGCCAGACCAAGTATTTATACGTTTACCTTATTTTGCACAATTACAAAATTTAGGAAGTGAAAACATATGAATATAGTTACATCGAGCGACAGCAATTTATTTCATTGTCTCAAAGAGCTGGCTAAAAGTGTAAGAAAATTTTATGGCAAACCTATAATAGTTTATGACCTTGGCCTTACGGAATCGCAGAAACAGATCCTCGATGCCGTCATAATCCCCATCTCCATAGATGAAGGTATTAATTTTCAGCTTTGCCACACCCATAAACCGTTTTGCGTAAAGCACTATTTTGAAAACTATTCAGAGCCGATGATATTTGTCGATGTAGATTGTCTGTTTGCAGAAAAAGTTGAAGAGTCCGGCTTTGATGTAGGAATTACATATGAGCACAAAAGAAAAAGTCGTAGAATTCGTATCATAAATTCAGGCGTCATTTTTTTTAATGTTCCCGCAAATGAACTGGTTGATAGATGGGCTAACGAATGTAGTAAACCAAGCACAAAAAGTGACCAAAGAGCTCTCTGGAATATTCTAAGTGAAACGGTTGATTTGCAAAAGCACAAAGACATACAGCAATGGCGCGGACTTAAAATAAAGATATTCGATGGACATGTATATAATGACTGTCGTTTTACTCGACGGGGTAAAATAGTCCATTTCAAAGGAACTAGACACAGAAAAGACATATATGAAAAACTAATGGCCGGGTGCGAAAAAGGTAAAAATGTCCGCAAAATGTTTAAGGAGTTAGAAAGAGGAAAAAATCCTGTGTAAAATCGCTAATTGAAAAATTAGGTGCAATTCTTAAAAAGTGATGAAAAATCAGTTAAAGCCGGCGTATGAAAGGACAAGCGAATCTGATTAATTCTTTATATATACTAATCCCGGGCAGGTTCGGCGATAATCTTATGGCCCACCGCCTTGTTACAATTATTCACGTTAATGGAATAATGCATCTGGCAACCGCATCTTCTGTCCCCTAAAGAATGTATGTGATGTAACTTTCTTTTGGCAAATTTATAAAAGCTTTTTATAAACTTCGAACATCTGTGCAGCTGACTTCTCCCAGTTAAATTCTTTGCACCTTTGCGTCCCTGCGGCGATAAGCTTATTTCGCAGTTCGGCATTGTTACACACTTGTATTATTGCCTCTGATATCGATTCCGTACTATAAGGGTCAACGTACACAGCTGCTTCGTCTGCAACTTCCGGCATAGAAGAGTGATTGGACGTTATAACTGGCACGCCACAGGCGAAAGCCTCTAAAATTGGTATTCCAAAGCCCTCATAAAGACTCGCATAAACCATACCATCAGCACAAGCAAACCACTCTGTTATATTATTTACTAGCCCTGTCAAAATGACATTCTGTTCTTTCAGCGATGTATATTTCCGATTTAGTTCCGAATTATTCTTGGGAATTTGTCCTATAATAACTAGCTTGATATCATCTCGTAATTGTTTTTGAGCTACCTTAAATGCCTGGATTATTCGCTCTGGGTTCTTCCGGCCATCTGGGGATGATAAAGCTATCAGGTACCTATTCACGGACAACCCTACTTGCTGGGCTAATCTACTTTTAATGCGTTCCTTTTTATCCAGTGGTAGAGGCTTAAACTTTTCATCAGCAGCCAAGTGGACAACATCCACTTTGTTTACCGGTATGCCAAAAATACTACAGAGGTCTTCCTTTGTTGATTGAGAAACAGCAATAAAATGGTCAGCACGTTTGACTGCCAACTCAAACCGCTCAAGCGTGGACTTTTTTTCGTACAATTCGGGGAGCCTATATCGTATCAAGTCGTGTACTGTCAGAATACGAGGTTTACCTTTTGTTGGTGGCATAAGATGGTAGAAGCATTGGTAAATGTCAAAATTACCTGTGAAAAATTCCAGTTTGGGGTAATTGTGGTACCGCCAAAATTTTTCCAGCCGTCGCATTTTAATTAATGTAGCTTTGAGCTGAGCCCAATGCCCCAATCTTTTTCTTATAAGCCGTGCTTGTTTGGAAAAACGCCTGGAGTGGAAAAGTAAAAACTCTGGTTTTTTTTCTAAAGCTTCAAAACCCTGCAGCAGACCAATCCCAAAGCTGTAAAATCCACAGAATCTATTTCTAATAACAGCCTCAAAATCAAAGGCAACGCGCATTATTTAGACATCCTTTTCTTGCTTAAGCGCCGGCTTGTTTTTTGCCAAAGGCTATGAACTCCGCTTTCAACATTTATTTCTTGAATACACTCCTATGTTTGTAAATACCTATATTGGTTACTTTGTGCATAACTATTTCTTTCGGAAGAAAGTATAATAAATTGGAGTGCGAAGCAAGTATTTTATTGCGTAAGCGATAACTAATTGATAAAATCACACCGCTTAACGGTCAGAAATGATGGAGTTTAAGGAAATAATGATTCAATGCCAAAGGTAAGCGTCATCATTCCAACATATAATTGCAGCAGTTGGTTATTAGAAGCTATAGACAGCATCTTTAACCAGACTTTCAAAGATTATGAACTGATTGTTGTTGATGATGGCTCCACAGATGATACACAATCCAGAGTGAAAGCTATAGAAGATAAAGGGCTCCAGTACTTTTATAAAGAAAGCGCCGGCCTAGCCAGCGCAAGAAACTTCGGCATAGCTAAGGCCACCGGCGATTTTATCGCTTTTCTTGACTGCGATCTCGCAAAATCAACTAAAACCCAAATATGAAAAAACAGACGAATCTGATTAATTCTTTATATATACTAATCCCGGGCGGGTTCGGTGATAATCTTATGGCCACTGCCGTTGTGGAGGGCATTCATAGACAGTATCCGGATATACGCATCTTTTTGCTGACCAAGCGTATGGATATCTGGCTCAATAATCCCCATATAGTAATGTGCTATAACACCCGCACAATTCTAAAACAAAATCCTTCATTGCATAAAAGAGCCGTCGTCTTGGGGTATCGTTCATATTCACAGATAAGGTCCAGCAGCAAAAAGCAGCACTTAGTAGATGATATGTATGACAAGCTCCCTTTAGTTATCAAAGACAGGCAATATCATCCCAGAATTTATTTGACCCAGCCAGAAAAGCAGTACAAATGGCGACAATTGCAGCGGCTGCCAAGACCTCTGATAGCTGTGGCGCCTTATGGTGGCTGGACCACAAAAATACAAAACAAGTTCTATCCGCTCGGAAAGTGGAAGCAGCTTACCGCACTATTAATCGAGGCCGGCGTTACAATAATACAATTTGGCAGAAAGAAGGAAGGGCCGGTTTTACCTGGAGCACGTAGCTGGACGAACATCGGGTATCGCCGAATGGCTGCTGTCCTATTGCATTGCGATGCAGTAATTACTCATGTCGGAGGAATCATGCATTTGGCGACCGCGATTTCTGTCCCCTGCGTTACTTTATATGCTGGGGTGGAAGACCCATCGGTATCTGGCTACGAAAAAAATCTTAATCTCTTTGTGCCGTTGGAATGCAGCCCGTGCTGGCTGGAAAAGCCCTGCGCCGATACTAAGTGCAAAACATTATTAACGCCGGAGAAAGTCGCTTCTGAAACGCTGAATCTTATAAAAAAGTGTATATGATGTAACTTTCCTCCGGCAAATTCATAAAAGCTTTTTATAAACTTCGAACGTCTGTGCAGCCGACTTCTCCCAGCTAAATTCTTTGCACCTTTGTGTCCCTGCATCGATAAGCTTATTCCGCAGCTCGGCGTTATTACATACTTGTATTATTGCCTCTGACATTGATTCCGTGCTGTAAGGGTCAACGTATACAGCCGCTTGGCCTGCAACTTCCGGCATAGAAGAGCGATTGGACGTTATTACAGGTACGCCGCAAGCAAAGGCCTCTAAAATGGGTATTCCAAAACCCTCGTAAAGACTCGCAAAAACAAGTGCATCGGCACAGACCAGCCAGTCTCTTAGATTTGTAACTGTTCCCACGTAAACAATATCTTTATTTTCAGCAAGCTTAATGCTTTGTATAATCTCATCGTCCCTTTTAGGAAGCTTCCCCACAATAACCAGCATTTGGTCTTTCGCAAGCTTCCCGCAGCACAACTGAAAAGCCCGGATAACTCGGTTAAGGTTTTTTCGATTATCCGGCGATGAAAATGTTATTAGATAACTGCCCAAAGACCTGCCCATCGTCTCGGAAAGTTTGGCTTTTATTTGTTCTTTGTCTTTGGCAGAAAGACCCGAAATATTTGTTCCGCACGCCAGGTGAACAACATCAACTTTGTCCGATGATATATTGAAGATATTGCAGAAGTCGTTTTTGGTTGATTCCGAAACTGCTATAAAATGGTCAGCTCGTTTAACAGCGGATTCAAACAAACCAAGTTTTGATTTATAATATAAGTCTGGCAGTATATATCTTCGCAAATCGTGAACGGTTAGTATTCGAGGTTTGCTTTTTGTTGGAGGCATCAGGTGATGAAAGCTATTATAAATGTCGAAGTCGCCGGTTAAATATTCCAATTTAGGGTAATTACTATAACGCCACAGCTTTTCCAGCCAACGCATCTTAATTGCAGTGGATTTAAGCTCAGCCCAATCTCCCAATCTTTTTTTTATAAGCTGTGCTTGTTCGGAAAAACGCCTGGAGTGGAAAAGCAAAAACTCTGGTTTTTCCTTGAGATTTTCAAAACCTTCCAGCAAACCGGTCCCGAAGCTGTAGAATCCGGAGAATCTGTTTCTGACAACAGCGTCAAAATCAAAGGCGATACGCATTATTCAGACATTCTTTTCTTATTTAAGCGCTGGCTCGTTTTTTTCAGGATTCTTTTTATCAGTATCATCGCTTGTTTTTTGCTTATTTTATTTTCAAGCCTGTATTCTTTGAGAAATCTAATACGGTCGCTATCTGTCAACCCCGCCGTTCGGTGCATATTTGCCTGCACCAGATTCTTTAAGCGCAGTCTTGAAGGCAAACGACGGAATTTTTTTGTTCGCTCATTATCAAGGAAAAAGAATCGCCACTTGTCGTCTTGCTTTTTCGCTAACACATTGCCCAATCTCAGGTCACCGTGAAAAATGCCCTTAGCGTGCATTCTGCCTATCGTCTGCCCAAACGCCCTTATAAGCTCGCGCTTGTTACGAAGTTGCTCCCTGCTCAAATTCTTCAAGCTGTCGGGTATAAATTGATGAATTTCTTTTGCATTTTCCACTTCAAGGGTCGCTAAAAAATTTCTTTTAAGGGAAAAGCTGGATTTCAACTCCCCCATTGCGATAATTGTTGGGACATCAAAGCCGTTATCAGCCAACATCCCGGATGCCTCAAAAGCACGTCTCGCTCGGCCGGCGCGGAAAAGGTGCTTAATAAAATCCCAGACCGACCTCCAGAGATATTCTTTAAAGTAAATCTCTCTTTCAACACCATTAAAGCTAACGTTGAATTTATATACTCGGCAAAACCGTGACGACCTTACCGGCGTTAATTGGTAATGCTTTTGCATCTCTTTTTCACCGGCTAACAAGGCCTGCTCAAAATGGTCGTTGCGAAAGCTATTATTTATGTATAGCGTGTAATTATCCCGCCTGATTTTATCAAAATCGCCTATGGACTTTGTGGATGAGCTTATCTTTTCTAAAATTGCTCTACGGCAATAACGTCTTAACTCTGGCGAGACATCTACTTTCGTTAGAAAACGAGTTATATCTTTCGCTCGCCTGCCTTTGTATAACACAGGCCATCTATGCACCCTCATTGCGTCAAGGTCTATTATTGTTGGGCCATTATCTGTAATCAAAATATTTGAATGTTTCAAATCCCCATGGGTAACACGATATTTTCCAAGTTTAGCGAATAGTTCCGCAATTTGCTCAACCACTCTTGAACGTTTCTGCTCAGCGATATTGTCATCCCGCAGAAAATAGTAAAGGCTTTTGCCCTCTGCATATTCCGTCACGAAATAAGATTGCAGAACGATTATCCCTCTTCGCTGCTCAATATAAGCCAGCACCTTCGGCGTAGAAATGCTCAGCATCCTGAGCCGATGGCTCAGTAGCCATCCTCTATAGGCACGGGACCTTTTTATTGTGTGACGCAGTGAATGAATGAACCCCTTATGATTGTATCGCTTGACCACTATGTCTTTATCGTTCCAGCAGAAATGGGACACATAGGTGGTATTGTCGTTTTTAAGAATCTGCCCTTTATCCATTAATTCATCTATTTCTTCTGTAAAATTAGATGCTTCTTTAGCCCCGCAGAAATCCTTATCAAATACCGCAAGGTTGTTACCCACCACGATTTGCTGATATTTCTCACTTGTTTGCAGATGTTTTTGCAGCTCCCTTCTGGTCGGAATGGCCCGTGAATAGGCCACAGCCGTTAAAGATTCGGCCTGTTCTCGTGAAGAATGACGTTTAATTGAAGGTTGAAATGAGGATTTAGCCATACCCTGTCACTTCAGTATAAGCGTTTTTGTCAAATTGCAATCACCCAATTCCCAAGGTGATGACACCAGGTTAATCAGCCGGTTTATTAGTTTGCGGCCTCGTCCGGAATTATCAACTGTGTTTCGTATAGGTTTCGATACACCGAACAGCTCTGGAAAAGCTCCTCATGTTTGCCCTGGGCCATTATTTGTCCATCATCCATTACGACTATCGTGTCAGCCGATATCACCGTGCTGAACCGGTGAGCTATCACAAAACAGGTCCTGTTGTGCATCAGTTCGGATAATGCCTTATGAATTTTCGCCTCGCTATCGGCATCGACCTGGCTCATCGCCTCATCTAAAATCAGTATGGATGGATTTTTCAAGATGGCTCTGGCAATAACTATGCGCTGTAACTGACCGCCGCTGAACTTCGAGCCGTGTTCACCAATTGTGCTATCATAGCCTTCCGGCAGTTCTTCTATAAATTCATGTGCAAATGAGCGTTTAGCCGCCGCAATAATTTCCGCCATTGTCGCATCGGCTTTGCCGTAACCGATATTCGCAGCTACAGTATCGTTAAAGGTCATCACATCTTGCGTCACCATCCCAATCTGCTCCCGCAAACTCCTCAAAGTGCAATCCCGTGCATCTTGGCCGTCAATCAAAATTGAGCCGCTATCAATGTTGTAGAATCTGGGTATGAGATTTACAAGGGTGGTTTTTCCAGCCCCGTTTGGCCCAACTAGAGCAACCGTCTCACCGGCCTTTACTGTCAGATTGATTCGGTTCAATACGGGCTTATTACTTTTCGGGTAAGTAAAGATAACATCCCGGAATTCGATTTTCTCCTTTAACGGCCCAAGCTCAATCGCACCTGGCTTTTCAAACTCTGCCGGCTCATCTATAACAGCAAATACTCTTTCTGATGCGGCATTTGCCTGCTGGACTTTATTCCAGACATCGCTGACCCTGCGAACCGATTCCGCCGAAGTGCCCAGCAGGAAGATAAGCCCGAAAAACGAGCTTGGACGCATTTCGCCGGTAGTTACCATCCAATGAATTCCGAACAGTAGCGCCGCAGAGCCTCCTATCATTCCTAACGATTCCAATATAGGCCCCGTTCCTGCATTAACCTTAGCTACCCGAAGCACCTGTCTTAAAAACCTGCGGTTGATTCCCTGGTATGCCTGATGCTCGTGTTTCTGGCGGTTATACACCTTGACCACACGTAAAGCACCAATTGCCCCTTGCAGTTTTCCAAGCATCCGTGCCGTGCTCATAAGCGAGCGTTTCGTTGCCTTCTTAATTTTTCTACCAAGCAGAACGACGAAGACAACAGTCAATGGAGCACAGCACAAGAATATCAGCGTCAATTTATAGCTTATCCACATAGCACCAGCCAGGCACGAAATTGCCTTAAGCGGCTCTCGAAGTGCTTTGCCCAGCAATATCTTCACCCCTTTACCTGTGGCGGATATGTCCCCTAATAATCTACTGGTGGTATCACTTGTCCCCTCACTGGAGAAAAAGCCCACCGGCATCTCCATCACGTGAGCAAAGGCATCCTCGCGCAATCTTGCAACTGCTACCTGGACAACTTTTTCTGCCAGATAGCTCTGATAGAATCTTGCTGTGCACCGAATGATAGTAGCTGCCACCATCAAAAGAATTATGAACGTAACTGCGTGTTCTTTGGTAGAACCGGTTTCTTCTCGTGGCAGGAAACCTACTGCCCATTGCGCAATGTTAATAAACGTTGTTTTTACACCGGTATTCAGTGGCACCTGTTTGTCTTCCAAGTTGCCCTCTTTATTGAGTTGTTGCAGCTGCACCGTTATTGTGCTTTCACCGGTAGTGGCCAGCTCTTCGAGCAGCTTAACAGACCCTACTTTTTCTGCACCTTCACGGATTAAGAACTTGCCGGCACCAACAATTCTATCCTCCGGAGCCAGTCCTGCTGCCTCAGCTAAGCTGCCTTTTTTGACTTTGGTTATACGAAGATAATTCGCAGTATCTTGGCTGCTATCGGCAAGGGTGTTTGGCACATAGAATTCCACGCCGTAACGCCAGTTACAGACCGTTCTGTCCACCCAGCTATGTAGCCCCTCTTCGTTCATCATTACTTTCAGCAGCGGTATAACCGTCATAAAGCTTAGCGAAAAAAGGGCTGCTATTAGCATCGCGGTTACAACGATAACCACCAATCGATGCCATTGTGGCCAAACATACTTGAATATCCGCGAAAATGGTTTCATAGAAATTATCTCTTTTCTCTCAGCGATAATCGCAGACAATAGCATACTAAGGCTGCTCGGTCAAGTCCAAACGCTCCTCGCATAAAGCCGCCGGCATAGTGGTATAGCCTTCATTGAGCCGGACCTGTCAACGCTAAAATCACTTCGTTTCCTTCACCTGCTGTGTTAGCTGGAGCGGTTTTTAACCGAAAAAACAGCATATTGGGGAAATTGGGCTTCTTTGGAAAAAAAGAGAAAAAATGAAATTAATGTTGGTGGTATTGCCGATATAGTTAAAGTTATGCAGGGGGGTAATGTAAGAAATTGAAGTAGGTAAAAATTGCAGGGGCGTATTCAAAAGGCCATTTTTAACCAAACGGATAGTGTTTTGTGAAAATATTATTATTTGAAAGGGGCATAAGTATGAGTTTTACAGGTAGGAGCAGAACAAAGTGTTTTGGGCGCAGGCAAGATTTGTGTTTGATGGTGGTCCTGAGCGTAATGTTGACGTTAGCATTTGGTAGAGCTGGCTTGGCAGTAGAGGGCGAAACTGTCCAGCACTACAAAATACTTTCGGTTGTAGAGTATGAGGGCAAGGGCCAGTTTAGAAGTCCGGTTGAAGCCTTATTTATAGTGAGAAAGCAATCCTTATCGGACGACAAATTGCAGTACTTCATTTCTACAAGAGATTTTGACCTGGTTAGGGATAGCGAGAGTTCTGGTCAACAGCCCTCTTATGAGCAGCTCTCATTTATTGTTGATAGAAACACCAGGCATTTATCAGGGGCCGGTAGAGACATCGAACTTCTTGAGATGGTAAACAATCAGTGTGTTCGTTCTCTCAGGAAAGTAACGAGGCAAAACATTGGCAAAACTTGGAAACAGTCCTTCAATCTTCCGTTCCTTAACCATTTGCTTCCTGGCAACCTGAAATTTACTCTGACGGCAATAGAGCTAAACACAAAAGTCTATGGCCAAATGGTAGCGGTTAGAGCATTATCGGAACCTTTTATCGTCAGGGCTGTCAAGGAAAAAGGCGGCACCGGTCCTGTTAAAGCCAAAATCAGTGCTGTTTACCTTTTCAATCCTGAAGTTGAGGATGTTTATCTGAGCGTATCTGTTTTCGAGGCCCAAACGGATATCAATGGTTACAAAGAGACCCTGCGCCACGAGGTGGCCACATACAAGACGAATCCTGCGGGTCTGTCAGCCGACTTGACTGGGCTGGGCAAGGAATTTGAAAAGCTCGTCCAAAAATTAGGGCTGGCCAGAAAGAGTCTGAAAGTTGTTAAAGAGTCGCCTTTACCTCGCTGGGCCCGTTCTGAGGGTATTACTACTGCACAGGTTGCTAATATATGTGCAGCAGCGGCCTGTGAGGGAGCCTCAAATCCTGTTGTTACAGTTTCAATACCCGCAGCGCGAACAATTGCGCTTCAGAGTACCGGCACGTTGCCTCGAGCTGGCGCACTGCTAACTGTAAGTGGCGCTCTGGCAAAGAATATTCCTGCTGTTGCATCGATGAAAATAGCTGCTGCCCCGGCATTTATGGGAGTTGGATTAGGCACCGCTGGTGCCGTCGCTGGTGGTACTGTGGGGACAGTTGCTATCGCCGGTGGTTTCGATAGCGACGATGATGATGATGAACGCAGCCCAGACTCGCCATAATTTGTAAGTTTCTCAGGATTTGAAACAAAAGGGTAGGCTTGGTCAATTAAAGGCCGGCAGCACACGGCTGCCGGCCTTATTAATTCTTTACCCACATCAAATTCCGTTCGAAATCAAGTACCATTACGGTATCTTGAAAATACTGCATCCCCAGCAGTCCCTCACACTGCTCTATAAGGTCGCTGTCGTTTGGGAAAATTGAAATCTTTGCATCCTTGACTGTTCTGCCTCCGACCTCGAGTTTCGAAATAATACCCCGCTTGCAGCTCAGCCATCCGATGTATGGGTATAAGTCTCGGCCTTTACATAGCTTCACGTCCGGAATTCTCTCGCGAATCTTTTCCCACAGCTCTTCGGCAATTGCCAATCCTCTTCCGCTGCCGGTATCAAGTTGCAGTTCAATCTGCTCTCCGGCAATAGCAATCTCCACTAAAAGGAAAACATTACCTCCCCAACCTTGTTCAATCACGAATGGATATTGTGCCCACAAATTCGGCTGGTCACACTCAAAGCTATTCTCAAGTGAAAACTCTACTTCTTTTTTTATGCTGTCAAACACAATATACTTAAACTTCTGCAGTGCTGGCAATCCTGCTATGATTTCTTTGCCTGTGCCAATCGGCAATCCGAATATCTGAACTTCCGCGTGCTGCTCTCGATAAAAGCAAAGCCAGTCAGCCAATCTTATTTCTCCTATGCGTAATTCGGGCAGCCGGCATACCCCCCAGCTGCCGGAATCGTCGTTGTTGGTCCCAAGTGGACAAATTGCCAGTTTGTTTTCCACAATATGAATATCGTTGACAACCAGAGCAGGCGATGCCCCCGTATCCAGCACCACCGGATATTTTTTCCCCTTGCCAAGTTCACCTTCAACCACCATCCAGTGGTTTACCGAATAAGATGGGTGATATTTAACACGGAAGAAATTTTTTTCTCCTATATCCTTGCCTATTTGCCCCCCGGCGTCCCAGTTCCCGCTTGAATACAGCTCATCATTTAGCTTTGGTATATCAGCCCTGTCTTGAAGGTCCTTACCGCTGACAATCGCCACACGAACGGGATGAATTGAGCACCCCGCCAACAAATACAGAACAATGACCGCGATAGTAGCGGACCACCAGTTGATTTGGATGGTGGTTCCTCGCATCGAAAATTGCCCTTCTCCTGAAAGTCCTCGTGGTATGTCTAATATGTGCCATTACTATGTCGCTTCCTCCAAATGGCACAAAAGACAAAAATCACCCACAAAAAGTTACAACCCACCAACAATTTTCCAATATTTTATCATTTTTGTACTTTTCTGTCAAGCATTTTCCAGCAGGGTCCTGACTTGGGAAGGTATCAATCAAGACTGGTTAATCTTCAAATATAAGTGCTTTTTTGTGCTTGTTTTAGTTGCGACGCCACGTCAAAGCCGCAAAGTCGAGGCTCGTGGTTTTTCTGGACGCAAAAAGCCGACAGAATCACTCTTTTGGCTGAAAAACGCCGATAAAATTAATCCTATCCCTTCTAAAATGCCGATGAACCCAATCAGGACGAAATTTTAATGGGTGCAATAGTTGGAATGATAATTTGGGAGGTCTTTGGTGGGGAAATTCTTTAGGGGCATCCAAAGTTGTACGGTTCCCGTTGTGCGGTGCGCTACAAAATGGAACCACTGTAGAATTGTTTTTGTATGTGTCTTTGTATTCTACCTCTTATCTGTAACCGGATGTGGCCCAGCTTTATCGCCTCCGGAGCAGGTAAGGGAATTTGAGCGAGCCGGCCCAATCATCCCCGGTGTGGGCGTCAGCGGCTTGGGCGGTATGAGAACTCACACCGGACCCTACCGCATCGTTCCTGGCGATATACTGGAATTTCAGATGCCCGCTATCTTATGGATTGTTTCTGCTGATTTATCCGGTTCGATTCATAGGATTGAACCCTATTTATGTCGCGTAAGCGATGTCGGAACCATCGCTATGCCTGTTGTCGGCGAAATCCCTGTTGCCGGCAGAAGACTTGCCGAGGTAGAAACATTGGTTGTAGATGCCTATTTTCCTAAGTATGTTGTCAACACCCCTATGGTGGTCTGCAAATTAGCCGAGCAACAGGACGGAAGCGAAAGAGTTTTCACTGTTATGGGGCTTGTTAATCGGCCCGGCACCTTTCGCTATCCTGTGGATGTTCAATATAACCTGATGGAGGCGGTGGCCTTTGCTGGCGGTTTTGACCTCGTCGCAGACCCACGCTATGTCAAGATATATCGCCAAAATGCAGGTGGAGATGTCGTATCTGCTACCTTTGGAATTAACAACGAAGCTTTAGCGGACGCATATAATGTTATTGTAAAACCAGGGGATGTTATATACATAGACCACACGATGCGCACACGCATCAACACCTTCTTGTCCAATGTGCTTTCTATTGGCATCGGTGTAGACGCCCGCTATAAACGATTTTGACGGTAGTAGCTTTGTCGCGGAAAAGACAGCCCCTATTTGTGAAATACCCAAATTGAAAATTGAAAATATGGATAGCAGCAGCACAATCGAAAATGGAAACTTAAGCTCAACCCTTCCACAAGCCGGTGACCTGCCCCAGGAAGGGCTCTTACAGATTGCTTTACGTTGCCGCTGGCTCATCTTCTCCACCACCGTAGTGTTTTTGGCTGCCGCATTTCTTTATCTTTTGAAAGCCCCACCAATTTATACAAGCACATCAAGACTCTATGTTGAACAAAGTGGCCCCAGAATCATCGATGAGTATAAAGGCATTATGACACAGTCCAAGAATTATCTTTATACACAAGGCGAACTGGTAAAATCCACTCCTATTGTAGCTGAAGCAGTTGATAATGCTCAATTTAAACAATTCAGAACATTTGCCGGAACAGATAATGTAGCTGCTTATGTTAAGAAAAGTTTAAATGTCACTATAGGCAGAAAAGATGATATCATTGCAGTATCTTTTGATTCACCGTATCCCGTAGAAGTCGCTCAGGTTGTCAATGCTGTGGTAGATTCCTACATCAACTATCACTCTGCTCGAAAGCGCACCACCGTCTCTGAAGTGCTAAAAATCCTCCAGAAGGAAAAAGTTAAGCGGGACGAGGAATTGTCGGAAAAATTCGAGCAGATGTTGGAATTTACCCGCACCAATGACATAGTCTCTTTTGATAATAAAGGCGAGCATATTGTTCTTCAAAGACTGACCAAATTATCCGAAGCCCTAACCGAGGCACAACTGGCAACCATTGACGCAAAAGCGGATTTCGAGGCCGTTAAGAGTATGGTAGACGAACCTGACAAAGTCAAGCAATTCGCCGCCACTCAG